>LSQX01351498.1_pt1 | contig 89131 bp, 72 predicted proteins | sample 654561 | NCBI WGS metagenome assembly LSQX01 (sample SAMN04489861, study PRJNA283612) | anaerobic digester metagenome | isolation source: 4 biogas reactors fed with cattle manure at either 37C or 55C with and... | place: Denmark: Kongens Lyngby | collected 2014 | reverse complement strand
TTGGAGCAGTATGCCTGGGAAGAGGAGTAATGAAATCTCTATAAATGCTTTTTTGTGATACACTTTTTAAAAATATTACACGTCCTTTTCTATTTGACGCTTACAAAACTAGCATTTTAGGATATAGGTGATAAAGCTCCCTCTTTTTGTTTTCATCCTAACGACATTTTTTTGGCTGCGTTTTGGTTGTTAACATATATTAATACTCCTGAGGGGCACTACGGGGTTATTACATTTTGATGAAATAAAAAAACCGCTCGATGCTGGAAACCCAGTATCCAAGCGGTTTTCACTGGTCTGGGTGAGAGGATTTGAACCTCCGACCTCTTGAACCCCATTCAAGCGCGCTACCAAGCTGCGCCACACCCAGGTATTCTTTTGAGCACTATAAATGATACTATAAACAACACAAAAATGCAAGCCCTATTTTTAAGCCGATATTGCTCATATTTAAGAATCCATTATAAGATGAACCATTGTACATTTAAATGCAACACCAAAAACAGTAGAATTTTAGCTTGAAATCCTGTATGATATAGTTACCGTCGTTAATACAATTAAGTGGAATAGTAAAAGAAAAATATAATTATAAATGGTAGAAGGTGTGGAAAATGAGGAGATTAGCACTGTTACAGGCTGAAATCTCAAATGCACCAAAAAATTCAAAGCGAATTACCCCTTATTTGATGTACCTGGGATATATAGAACATTTCGATGATCCAATACCGATTGCGAGAGCTTATGCTATTGAATCACTTTTTGTCAGGCATAGAAAGCACATATACCAAAATGATCTGATTGCAGGCTCTTTTCGCGGAGCCCTATCGGATGATCCTGATATTACCGATGCTTTGCTGGATAGGGCAAACAGCATTGTACAAAGCTATGGCTCGAACACCTTTATTACCAATGCGGACCACTTTGCCCCGGATTATCAGACCTTTTTGGCTGACGGTGTCGAGGGCACCTTTTCAAAAATACGCTTTTCAATGGAGAAGTACAAGGACGACATCGATGCTGAAAAGAAGCTGAACTTTTTGAAAGCCGCTGAAATCTCAATACGGGCTTTTGGTACAATGATCAGACAGTACGGGGAAGCGGCCGAAGAAATGGCTTTGAATGCCAGGGATGATAAGCAAAGGGAAAACTTTATGACAATGGCAAATATTTGCTACAAGCTGTCAAGAAGGAAACCGGAAACCTTCCGGGAGGCTTTGCAGTTGGTTTGGTTTGCCCATACTGCATTTGTTTATGAAAACCGCTATGCCATGGCACTGGGACGGCTGGATCAGTACTTGTATCCCTTCTACCAGAAGGATATAGCTGAAGGCAGGATAACCCGCGATGAAGCGCTTGAACTTATGGAGTGTACATTGTGCAAAATAGGAGAGTTTCGCTATTTCGGCGGTGACGACGTAGTAAATATAGCAATTGCCGGAAGAAAACCCAACGGCGAAGGCGGTGTAAATGAGCTGAGCTATATAATACTGGAAGCGGTAAAAAATTGTAACATTCCCGGGCCAAATCTTTCAGCCCGCATATATGACGGAATTCCGGATGAATTTATCGATGAATGCCTTAAGGTGATCGGTACCGGCCTGGGTTATCCAGCACTTATGAATGATGAGGTTAATATACCCGCACTTCATCGCCATGGTTATTCGCTGGAGGATGCTCGTGACTACTGTATGGTAGGATGCATTGAGAACTTTATACCGGGTAAACAGCCGCCTTGGTCCGATGGGCGATTTAATTCACCGAAATATATTGAGCTGGCGTTAAACAACGGCCGCTGTATGCTTACCGGTGTCCAGATGGGGCCAAAAACCGGAGATGTTTCAGAATTTAAGACCATGGATGATTTTATGGAAGCACTAAAAAAGCAGATGGTTTTTGGTGCATCGGAATACATGGCCCGTTTCAGAAACGAGAATGACAGGTATAATAAGATAAACTATGCTCAGCCGTTTCTTTCCTGTTTTTGCCGCTGCTGCATTGAGCGGGGGCTTGATATAAATGATGGAGGAGCCCTTTATCCGTCGGTTCATGGCGCGGGCTGTATGGGAATAGCTACTGTGGCCGACTCGTTAGCAGCAATTGAGGATGTGGTTTTTAATAAAAAGGAAGTCTCGCTTTCCACACTCAGAGATGCCTTAATAGCTGATTTTAAAGGGTATGAGGAATTGCAGGCAAAGCTGCTGAAAGCCCCTAAATATGGAAATAACGATGATTTTGTTGATAAATATGCTGTATGGTATGTTGAAATACACGATGAGATTTTTTCCAAATATTGCACCCGGGATGGCGGCCCGATTTATATAGCAATAGCTTCCAATATTAGCAATATTCCGGCAGGCAGGGAGATAGCCGCAACTCCTGATGGGCGAAATAGTCGCCAGCCGATAAGCGATGCTGCATCGCCTATGCGCGGTATGGATAAAAACGGTCCGACTGCGGTGGTGCAATCGGTTTCCAAGCCGGATTACACCAAGGTTTCCTGCGGGACGGTTTTAAACCAGAAGTATAGCCCGTCTATGTTTTCAAATCCGGAAAATCGCAAAAAGCTGAGGGAACTTATTAAGGTGTATTTCAGAAAGGGAGGCCAGGAGATTCAGATTAATTCGGTGTCCCGTGACGTTCTGATTGATGCAATGGAACATCCGGAGAATTATAAAAATCTGGTTGTACGTGTATCCGGTTTCAGCGCATATTACACATGCCTGGATAGAAGTGTTCAAAACGATATACTGGAGCGTACTGAGCATGAATAATGACATGGGGTATACTGCATTAATCAGCAATATGCAGCATTTCTCCACGGGAGACGGCCCGGGTATCCGCTCAACCATCTTCTTCCAGGGCTGTAATCTCAGGTGCCCCTGGTGTCATAATCCTGAAGCCATACCAAGGCGCCCCGTTCTTCTTTTTTACAAGCAGCGCTGCAGAAACTGCAAACTGTGCGTCAAAGCATGTCCTAGCGGTGCCCATGGGGATAAAGAGGGGCAACATATTTTTGTCCGTTCCCGCTGCAGGTTGAGCGGGAAATGCGTACTGGCCTGTCCTTCGGATGCACTGAGGCTTAGCGGTACTGTAAAAACATTGAAAGAGGTATTGGATTATTTATATGAGGATATTGATTTTTACGAGGCATCGGGCGGCGGTGTCACCCTGTCGGGCGGGGAGCCTATGCTGCAGGCAGATTTTTGTGCCGCTGTTGCAAAGAATTGCAAGGAGAAAGGTATTTCGGTCATTATTGATACTGCTGGAAATGTGGATTATTCAGAATTTGAAAAGGTAATTCCTTTTGTAGATAGCTTCTACTATGATCTAAAAGGAGCAAGCGAAGAGGATTATCGGGGAAAGATCGGTGGCAGTCTTAAACTGACGGTTATGAACATGGAGCGTCTGGTGAAAGATGGCGCTGAAGTTACAGCCAGAATCCCAATAATCTCGGGATATAACGACAGTCCGGCTTACTGCATTAATTTATGCGAAATCTTGAAAAAAGCAGGGGTGAAAAATGTTCATCTTTTGCCCTTCCATCGTCTGGGCAGCAGCAAATATGATTCACTAGGTATATATTACCCCTATAGAGACACCCATCCTCCTGATAAAGAAAAGATGGACAGTCTTCTGGAAGTGTTTAAAAATGATTTTGGCACCAAAATTGAATGGTAAAATCACACCAACCAACGAATATATTCGTTTATATTAAAGAAAGCTGCAGAGCAGGACAAATGTGTAACGCTTTCCTTTTACGGCGTAGACACTGTGATGGATTAGAGATTATAAACCTTTGTTTGACGATATCGGCATGTAAACGAATTGGAACTCCGTATTTATACAGACACGGAATTTAATCCTTTAATAGCGTCAAACATAAATAATTATAATGAGGAAAGGAAAGATTTAAGATGAAAAAGGCCATAGCAGCTGTGATGAATGAAATTAATAAACCCTTTGAAATAAGGGAATTCGAGCTGACTTCGCCTCCTAAGGGCATGGCAAAGCTAAAGCTGATTGCCAGCGGGGTTTGCGGTACAGATATTCATATCCACAGAGGTAAAATTCCGGTTAAAACGCCGGCTATCATCGGACATGAGTTTATAGGGTGTATTGAGGAGATTGCCGAAGAAGATAGCAAAGAATACGGTATTCGTCCGGGCGACAATGTGATTGTGTATATAGCCTGCCCGTGTGGGGAGTGTTTGTTGTGCCGAAGCGGAGATGATGCAAACTGTGTAAATATGAAGGTTACAAACAGCGAAAATCCTGAAGTGCCCCCCCATTTATACGGAGGTTACGCAGAGTACAATTATACACCTGTTGCAAACCTTGTAAAAATACCTGCAGAGCTTGACCCGAAGATGACCTGCGTTTTTGCATGTGCCGGACCGACGGTGGTGCACGCGATTGAGCTGGCCAACCGCGCCAACTGCGGCATTGAAAAAGCAAATCTTGCGGTGGTTCAAGGTTTGGGACCGGTCGGTATTTTTGCCGTCATTTATATGGCTTCTTTGGGGATTAGAAATATAGTTGCAATTACCGCCAGATACAACCCTAAACGGGAGGAAATTGTTAAAAAGTTTGGAGCAAGTGAGGTTTTAAGTCTTGATAAAATGGGCGTTGATGCAGTTACAAATCATGTGTTAAGTTTAAGCGGCGGTCTCGGAGCAGATGTGGTTATTGAAGCTTCAGGAAATCCAAAAGCAGTAGTACAGGGGATGGATATACTGCGTAACAGGGGTGTATATCTGGTGCCCGGTCAGTATTCCGACAGCGGAAATGTGGAAATATCCCCACAATTGATCACATTTAAAGCGCTTCGCATAATTGGTTCATCCCAGTATTCCGTTTCCGACATAAAAACGTATCTGGGCTTTTTACAGAATAATCCGCAGCTTCATTCCCGTATTTTATCACTTGCTAAAGAATATCAAGTTGATAAAATCAATGAAGCCATTGAGGATGCGAAGGCGGGTAAGAATATTAAGACTATAATTGTATAGATTTATGTGCTCTACACTAGATCTCCTCTTGAAATGGGCCTGAAGATGCCAAAACCTTATCAACAGAGAAAAAATCGGTTTTCAAAATTGACAATCTGGTCTGCAATATGTTACAATAAGCGAGTGTGTGAGCCGCTCGGATGTGGTGTAAATCCTTTGCTGGTACCACTATCCGGCGAGACTGGTCAGAGGAGGTGTGCAGCATGTACGCTGTTATAAAAACCGGCGGTAAGCAGTACCGTGTTTATGAAGGCGATATTTTAAATGTGGAGAAGCTGGATGCACTGGAAGGCTCCACCGTTGAATTTAACGAAGTACTGGCAATAAGCGATGATAACGGGCTAAGAGTAGGTACGCCGGTGTTGGAAGGGGCAAAGGTTGAAGCCCAGGTTCTTAAGCACGGTAAGGATAAAAAGATCATCGTGTTCAAATACAAACCGAAGAAGAATTACCGCAGGAAGCAGGGGCATCGCCAGCCTTATACCCAGATTAGAATTACAAAGATAAGCGGGTAAAAGCGGGTTTTACCATGATACGTGTCGTAGTGGACAGAGAGGCATCGGGAAATATAGTGGGTTTTGAAGTGTCCGGTCATGCGGGTTATTCTGAGTACGGAAAGGATATAGTCTGCGCCGCTGTCTCTGCGATTGTTCAGACGGCTGTCATTGGATTGACCGAAATATTGGGCATTAAGATTGAATACAGGCAAAAGGCCGGCAAAGCCACATGTGTTATACCTGCCGGGCTTTCCGGCGATCAGAATGAAAAAATAAACATCATATTGGAGACCATGCTGTGTGGTCTGAAAAGCATAGAAGAAGGCTATGGCGATTATATCCGGGTTGAAGAAAGGAGGTTGAATTAGATGTTTAAGATAGATCTTCAGCTTTTTGCTTCAAAAAAGGGTGTGGGAAGTTCCCGCAACGGGCGTGACAGTGAAGCTAAACGACTTGGTGTTAAGAGAGGAGACGGACAATTTGTCCTGGCAGGCAATATATTGGTTCGACAAAGGGGTACCAAGATTCATCCGGGAATCAATGTAGGTTTGGGTAAGGATGATACCCTCTTTGCCAAAGTTGATGGATTTGTAAGGTTTGAAAGACTGGGAAAGGAAAAGAAGAGGGTGAGCGTATACCCTGCTGAAAAGATGCAAGTAGCTGCAATGCAGCAGTAAACACTGGTATGATGATTACAGAAGACCTGTTTAAAACAGGTCTTTTTAACATTTTGGTTGTCCCTTACATAGAATGAAAAAGGATATTTATAGAATTGTAAGGGGGAACCGATATGTTTAAAAATTATAGTGATAAAGCAGTTGCAAACATAAAGGGCGGTCCTTTGGCTCCCAATATCAGAGGAATCGTTATTTTTTCGGACGTACCGGGGGGTACCGAGGTGTATGTGGAGGTTATTGGGCTTCCGGAGTATCGGCCCGCATCTTCCGGTAGACAGCCGATTGGACCTCATGGCTTTCATATTCATGAGTTCGGGAATTGTCGGGTGGGAGATTCCGAGGACCCCTTTAAAGATGCCGGAGGACATTGGAATCCAACCAGACAGCCTCATGGTAACCATGCTGGTGATTTTCCGGTTTTGTTTTCAAATAACGGCTATGCAAGGATGACATTTTTTACAAACAAATTTAGAGTTTGGGATGTGGTGGGCTGTTCGGTTATCATTCACGAAAGTCCGGATGACTATCGTTCTCAGCCGGCGGGTAATTCGGGAAGGCGGCTGGCCTGCGGCATAATACGATATTGCTGACGAAAAACCGTCGGTATCCGTTTATTCATCAGATTACCACAAATTTTTTGACAAAGCTTGAAAATCTGTAATTATTGCATATAATATTGATATAATTCAGTTGCAGGTGATGGAATGTTCGTAGATATTGCCAAGATATTCATCAAGGGCGGTGACGGAGGGAATGGCGCGGTTTCCTTCCGCCGTGAAAAATATGTTCCCCGTGGCGGTCCGGATGGTGGTGACGGGGGAGACGGCGGTAATGTGATCTTTATTGTGGATTCGGGTATGCACACCCTTATGGATTTTCGCTATAAAAAACACTATAAAGCCGAGTCAGGGTACAACGGTGGGGGAAACAACAAAAAGGGCAAAAATGGCGAGGATCTATATATCAGAGTTCCCCCCGGCACCGTTATTAAGGATATCGGGACGGGAAAGGTTCTGGCAGATTTGAGGCACCATGGCCAAACAAAAGTTTTAGCCCACGGCGGACGTGGCGGCAAGGGAAATGCTCGTTTTGCAACCTCCACACGCCAGGCACCCAGATTTGCTCAACCGGGAAGCAAAGGAGAAGAGCGCTGGGTACTCTTAGAGCTGAAATCTATTGCCGATGTAGGTTTGATCGGTTTTCCCAACGTAGGTAAATCTACCATATTATCCGTTCTCACTTCTGCTCGCCCTAAAATAGCCAACTATCCCTTTACCACCTTGACCCCCAATCTTGGAGTTGTAGAGGTCGACAGAGAACATTCTTTTGTACTTGCCGATATACCCGGTTTGATAGAAGGGGCACACAAAGGCTCCGGTCTGGGACATGATTTCCTCCGGCATATAGAGCGGACCCGCATGCTGATCCATGTTGTGGATGTATCTGGCATGGAAGGGCGGGATCCCGTTGAGGATTATAATATTATAAATAAGGAATTGGAAGCATATAGTTCCAAGTTAATACAACGCCCTCAGGTGGTAGCTGCAAATAAATGCGACATTCCGGGGTGGGAAAAGAATTTTGAGAAGCTAAAGGAGTATTTGGAACCGAGGGGTGTTAAAATATTACCGATCTCTGCCGTGCAAAAGCAGGGCTTTGCGGAATTGCTCTGGGAAATCGTAAAAATGCTGAATGAACTTCCTCCAGAGGAATCCTTTGAAGAGGATGAGGAAGAGATTGTAGACAGTTATTTATACGAACAGCCCTTTGAGATTACTTTTGACGGTGAAGCTTATGTTGTTTCGGGTCCGGCTGTTGACAGATTACTGGCTAGCGTCAACCTGAACGATGATGATTCTTTCCAGTATTTTCAGAGGGCGTTGAGAAGGAGAGGGATCATTGATGCTCTGAGGGAAAAAGGGGTTAAAGAAGGCGATACCGTTCGCATTAACGATATCGAATTCGATTATGTTGAATGAAGAAGGTTGGGTTTATATGAGAAAAATCATAAAAAAACGAGTAGGGGGTCAAAAGAGCGGCTATGGAGTGCATTGAATGCCAAAACTGTAAGATGGGTCAGACCATGTACTACTGCGCTGCTAAGGGTGAGTTTGTCATTGACAGTTCCAGGATGGTAGTTGTGGAAAAGACAAGAACCGGCTGGAAGAAAGGTGACCCGAAGTATGAACGACACAGAAGAAAGAACCGCAAGGAAATGGAGAATGAATGATATAAGACATTGAGGGTATGTCCGAATCGGGACATACCCTTTTACAGTAATATATGATTCCCGGCATCATATTTCTTTGAATTGCGCCGTTTTGCCTGAGAAGTTATATAAACAAGCAATCCTAACATGACGAAAAACAGGGCAACTATGAAGAAGTACATGAAATAGGAAGGGAATACAAAAGCCGCCCCCAGATGCAGTACGCCGTATACAGTGTAGGTCTTTGCGTTTTTTGGCTTGGGTAATAGTTGTTTTCGGCTTTGTTTTCTTTGAAGTTTGTAATTTTTGATCTTGCTGTTTAAATATTTGTCGATGGTTTTTTGATCATTGAACACGCCCGTTCTCTCCATCAGGTGGATCAATGCGGTTGTATCTACCAGGTGAATGGTAACACCGGGAATATCCTGAGCCACCCGATGGCATGCGTCATCAAAAGCCGAACTGCTGAAGAAAAGCCCAGTTTTGTAGCCGTAATGCATCATCAGCTTTGAAAATCTAAACAGCTCGCGGGCAGGAACATATTGGGTGTAAGGAACATGATAAAAACCAATTAAAATTTTTTCATTTTTATGGTTTGCTTTGATGTAATTTTTTAAAACTTTAATATCTTCGAATTTTCTGCTGCGGAACAGCGTTTTAGCCAGAGTCCATTTAAACTGTTGATGGGTAAGGTTTAGCAAGCCTTTCAGCCTGTATTCGTTTGCGGCATTTTCCCATTTTTCCCGATGCTTTTTTCTCAAGTGTTTTTGTTTTTGTTTAAAAAAAGCATAACCAATAAGGGCTGCCAGTGAAGCGGAGAGCAGGATGGAAACGGCAGGCATTTTTGTTTTATATACGAACCATAAGTATGAGGCGACAAATACGGTGAAAATAAGCAAGACGATATCCAACAGCCAGCCTGTAACTGATTCATGCCTGCCATCATCATCAAGGTAGTAATTCCATTCGATAATTCTATCAGATATATTCTTCAAAAATGTCATGGTATCAGCCCCCTATTTTATATTTTTTTCCACTACGACATTATTTATACATTTTAAAACGTTGATTTTCATTTCCACTTTATTGGTATTTCAGGATATGCTATAATTAAAAACGATTTGATGAAAGGATGGGGAGTTAAGAGATGAATAACGAAGATGTCCGCTTAGCAAGGATTGGTATCGCGGGCGGCACATTTGATCCCATACACATAGGGCACCTCATTATTGCTGAAGTATCAAGGCAGGAATTCCATCTCGACAAAGTTATCTTTATTCCTACCGGCACTCCCCCCCATAAACTGGGCTACAATGTTACCCCGGCTTTCCATAGGTATGAGATGGCAAAGGCGGCCGTTATGAGTAATCCTTATTTTGAAGTAAGCCCTATTGAGGTGGAACGTAAGGGAATGACATATTCCATCGATACATTGAAAGAGTTAAGAAGTATTTATTCCAAGAATACCGAGTTTTTTTTCATAATCGGCGGTGATACTCTTTTTGAGGTGAAGGGATGGAAGGAAGCAGACCAGGTGGTGAAGGAATGTAATTTACTGGTTTACCGGCGTCCCGGATACGATAAATGCCGAGAGGAAGCGGAGGCAGATTTTTTACGGCGGAATATGGGTGCTTCCATTTACTTTATCCATGGCCCATTGCTGGACATCTCATCCACCGATATCAGACAGCGAGTAATATTGGGCAAGACCATACGTTATATGGTGCCGTCCGCTGTAGAAGAATATATTTACAGCAATTGTTTATATCGAAAAGAGAGTTAGGGAGGCGAACAGAAATAAATGCAGGAACAGGAGATATGCGCTTGGCTAAAAACTCATTTGGATGAGGAAAGATATATTCACTCCCTTGGTGTCAGGGATTGCGCTGCCATGCTTGCAGATCGCTACGGGGCTGATATAGAAAAAGCAAAGCTGGCGGGATTGCTGCACGATTGTGCCAAGAGCCTGCCAAAGGATGATATGATACAAAAGATTAGGGAAGCCGGGTATCCCCTTGAGCAGGAGATTTTTCAGAATGAAGCACTGATGCATAGCATTGCCGGTGCCGTTGTGGCCAGGCAAGTATTTGGTGTTGAGGACCCTGAAATATTGAGCGCTATTGAATGCCATACCACCGGTAAAGGAGGTATGAGCCTTCTGGATAAGATCATATATCTGGCGGATCTTATAGAACCCAACAGGACTTTTCCCGGTGTTGATGAGCTGAGAGCTGCAGCCATGGAGGATTTGAATAAAGCTGTGCTGATGGGTTTAAGATACGGGATAGAGCGTGTATTGTCTACCAATCGCTATCTTCACCCCAAAACCATTGAGGCCTGGAATGACATGTTACGGATCCAAAAAGGTATGGATGCAGATCAACTAAGTTGTTGTGGGAAGTTGACAAATGGTATATAATGAATATAATAAAGTAAAAGAAAAATGGTATGGGGGGAAGATATTGCCCGGAAATTCAAGAGAACTGGCTTTCCAGATTGCAGATGTTCTGGAATCGAAAAAAGCTGTTAATGTGCTTGTGCTTGATATTAGCCATTTGACCATAATAGCTGACTGTTTTGTTATAGCCAGCGGTAATACTGAGCGACAGGTGAAATCCCTGTGCGATGAGTTGGAAGAAGCAATGGAGAAGCAGGGTATTAAGGCTCACCGCAAGGAGGGTTACAGGTCTGGACGGTGGATTGTTCTTGATTACGGCGATGTGGTGGTGCACCTGCTGCATCGCGATGATAGGGCATTCTACAATCTGGAAAAATTATGGGCCGACAGTTTGCCCCTATCGGTTCGTAGCTAGAGAAAAGCTCTTATCCCTTAGGGGATGAGAGTTTTTTAATTAATGTGGAGGGAATATAGCTATGGAATACAGGTTTAATGAGATTGAGAGCAAGTGGCAACAGAAATGGGAAAAGGATAATGCTTTTCGAAGGTTGGAAGATCCCAACAAAAAGAAGTATTACATGCTGGAGATGTTCCCCTATCCATCAGGCAAGCTGCATATGGGTCACGTCCGAAATTATTCCATTGGCGATGTGATAACTCGATACAAGACCATGCAGAGTTACAATGTTTTACATCCCATGGGTTGGGATGCGTTTGGCCTGCCGGCCGAGAATGCAGCGATAGCACATGGAATTCATCCCAGCACTTGGACCTGGGATAATATAAACAATATGCGACAGCAGTTGAAAGGGCTTGGGTTCAGCTATGACTGGGAACGTGAGGTATCCACCTGCCATCCCAGTTATTATAAGTGGACCCAGTGGATGTTTCTCCAATTCTTTAAGAATGGACTGGCCTATAAAAAGAAATCCTACGTGAACTGGTGTCCGTCCTGCAGCACAGTGCTGGCAAATGAACAGGTGGTCAACAATCAATGTGAAAGATGCGGCACCCTGGTGGGGAAAAGAGAACTTGAACAGTGGTTTTTCAGGATAACAAAATATGCCGAACGACTGTTAAATGACATAGAAAAATTGAAAGGTTGGCCCGAAAAGGTTAAGATAATGCAGAAGAACTGGATCGGCCGTAGCGAGGGAGCCTTGGTCAACTTTAAAATTGAAGACTCGGATGACACCATTACCGTATTTACCACGCGTCCGGATACCATATTCGGTGTTACATATATGGTGTTGGCACCCGAACATCCGTTGGTACTTAAGCTGGTTAAGGGGACGGAGTATGAAGGCCGGGTTATGGAATTTATTGACAAGGTACAGCACATGAACGAGATTACCCGGACTTCCGAGGAAACCGAAAAGGAAGGACTGTTTATAGGCAGATATGCCGTAAATCCCATGAATGGAGAAAGGGTACCCCTGTTTATAGCCAACTACGTACTGCTTGAATATGGAACGGGTGCTGTGATGGGTGTGCCGGCTCATGATCAGCGGGATTTTGAATTTGCAACCAAGTATGGCCTGCCCATAGTTCCCGTTATAAAGCCCCGGGAAGATGATATCGATATGTCCAATCTTAAAAATGCCTATGAAGAAGAGGGGATAATGTTCAACTCCGGGCCTTTTAATGGTTTGCCCAACGTTGAAGGGGCTCGAAGGATTATTCAATATATGGAAGACAAGGGGATAGGCAAGGGACATGTCAACTATAAGCTTAGAGATTGGCTTATTTCACGACAGCGCTATTGGGGTGCGCCCATTCCGGTTGTATATTGTGCCAAATGCGGGATTGTGGCGGTACCCGAAGAGCAGCTGCCGGTAATACTGCCTACCGACGTGGTATTCAGAGGAAAGGGCCAGTCGGTACTGGCTGAAAGTCCATCGTTTGTTAATACAAGCTGTCCCCAGTGCGGTGGACCGGCCAGAAGAGAAACCGATACGATGGATACCTTTGTATGTTCATCTTTCTATTTCTTGAGATTTACCGATCCTAAGAATGATGAATGGCCTTTCAGCCGGGAAAAGGCTGAATACTGGATGCCGGTGGATCAGTATGTGGGTGGGGTGGAACACGCCATACTTCATCTGCTGTATGCCAGATTCTTTACCAAGGTTTTGTATGATCTTGGTCTGTCCCCGGTAGATGAGCCGTTTACCAATCTGCTGACCCAGGGAATGGTGCTGAAAGACGGGGCGAAAATGTCCAAATCCAAGGGGAATGTAGTCAGCCCTGAAGAGATGGTTGGCAAGTATGGTGCCGATACTACAAGGCTTTTCATTCTCTTTGCTGCACCGCCGGAGAGGGATCTGGAATGGAGCGATCAGGGGATCGAGGGATGCTACCGTTTCCTCAACCGGGTATGGCGAATAGTCAACGATTTGAAGGATGCCTGCGACAGTTCCGGTAATGAAGTTGATACAGCAGTCCTGTCCGAGCAGGATAAGCAGCTGCGCTATATTGTCCATAACACAATACAGAGGGTAACCGTGGATATAGAGGAGCGGTTTAACTTTAATACTGCTATAAGCGCTATTATGGAGCTTGTAAATGCCCTCTATCAGTACAGGGAAAAAGTTGATCAGGCACGGTATAACAGGTCGGTAATCGGTGAGGCCATATCCAATTTGTTGCTGCTGCTGGCTCCCTTTGCACCCCATATTACTGAAGAGCTGTGGCAGTTGACGGGTCATGAAGGAAGCATCCATAATCAGCCGTGGCCCGTACATGATTCCCGGGCTTTAGTGCAGGAGCAGGTGGAGATAGTTGTTCAGATCAACGGCAAGGTAAGGGATAAAGTCATGGCTCCGGTTGATGCTTCGCAGCAGGAGATTGAGGATATGGTTTTGGACCTTCCCAGGATACGAAGTTTAATAGGCGATAAAAAGGTAGCAAAGATGATAGTCGTTCCAAAGAAACTGGTGAATATAGTTGTAAAGGGGTAGGGTTGACATAAGATATAATAACCATGAAAAGTAGTGCCTCTATTTAGATAAAATGTGTAAGTGCGAGGGGGATAGTAATCCCCCTCAATTTGTATTAGTGGAGAATACCACCAATATTAGATATATTAAACAAAGGGGAATACCCGAATTTTCATAAGCACTGTCCGCCATTATAATGACTTGGCGTGCCGGCATGTGATCACACTGTTTAACGGAACCTGCGATAATAGCCGTATCGTCTTATTCTTTTGCGTCTGCCCAAATATAGCATGATGCCCAGGAGTAGGATTATAACGCCTGCTGCTCCTCCAAGGTAGTAGGGATGAATAATGATATCGAGAAGAGTATTCTCAGCCTTGTCTGGTTCTTCATTGTTATTTTTATTGGGTGTTATCATATCTACCAGAGTCTTTTTTTCCATTATATCCCGTGCCGCCACCAAATCACTTTCTGCGATTACCTGACCATCTAGCTTGTATATTATCTTTCCCACTACCTGACCTTTGGTAATGGGGGCTTTTAGAAAGAGCTGATGGTTTTCATTGGTGTAATACCATTCAATTGTCTGCTCGATTCTATCAATGTCATCTTTATGAAACACATCCTGAAAACCATCTTTGGCAATTATACGTAATGTTCCGGGATCATTGGTCTCATGATTGGCTATCTGAGTGGTAGCCACAACCTGCCCTTCATGCAGCAGCTGGCGCACAACAAAATTATTAAGTCCATAGTCCAGCAGTTTTATTGAATCATAGTACTGTCCCTCCCTGGTGCTTTTCAGGACTACCGCAATGACGTCCAAGCCATCCTTTGAAGCCGATGATACCAGGCAGTTTCTGGAATGAGATGTATAGCCGGTTTTAACCCCAGTGGCATAGGGGTAGTAAAATTTAGAATTGTTTTTATCCAGCAGCTTATTCTTATTGATCCAGTAACGAATCTGCTTTTTTGTCGGGTCGTTTTTATCAACTTCATTCCAGTCGGGATAATCAACCCGGGGGATTTTAATGATTTCCCTAAAGACCTCATGCTTCATGGCTTCTCTTGTGATGAGAGCCAGATCATATGCGGAGGTATAATGATTTTCATCGTGATAACCATGGGGGTTTGTAAAGTGTGAATTGGTTGCTCCCAATTCGGAAGCCCTGGCATTCATCAGCTGGCAAAACTCCTTTAAGGCTTCCTGATATCCCATATCGGGATCTCCTGAAATAACACGACCTATATGAGCTCCGATGGTAAGGGCAGCGTCATTGCCCGAGGGAAGCATAAGGCCTATAAGCAGATTTTTTAGAGTAATTTCTTCATTAAGATCTATGCAGGCCAGACTACTGTCCTTTGGCGTCAGATTGGCTTCACCACCTACTGTGACTATTTCGTCTAAATCTCCGTTTTCAATGGCCAACAGAGCCGTCAGGATTTTGGTTGTGCTGGCAGGATACAACTTTTTATCCTTATTTTTCTCATAAAGTATCTTACCAGTTTGTCGTTCGATCAGAACAGCTCCCTCGGCTTCCAATTCCAATACAGGAGAAACCGGAGTTTCTCCGATTTCAGTATCTTCATCAGGATTAGCGTTATCAATTTCATCGTTTTGCGTGGATTCGATACTATCAATCTGATTATGCTGGGAAGTCTCCTGATTGTTTAAAGCTGCTACTGAATTAACATGTAATAATGATGCTATTAAAAGCAAAAAAATTAAAAATCGTTTCATTGCTAAAACCCCTTGTCCTGTCTGTTTGTTATAAAATAAAAATATAAGAAAGGTCAGTTTTTAGTATAGCAGATTGAAAGTACAATTGTACAGAACAATTTCATTTTTTCCTGTTTGCTAAAAGGAAACTTGATAAATTTATAGAATATATTGGTTAGAATAATATCATGGGACAAAAGGTGGGGAAACATGCTGCGGCTCGATAAACACCAAAACAAAGTCTTGCTTGCAATGCTCACCGTTTTGGCGTTATTGACGGGTGTGTATGTTTTCAAAAACCTTGATGTTCTTGGTATTGGTAATTATAAGATCATTGAAGAATATGAAGGGCGGGATCTGCCTGTTAATGCTCAAATGAGGGATGAAGCGGCAATATCGGATGGCGTCGATGGCACTGAACATGGTAAATCTTCCGAGAAAGCGGATGAAGCTCCTAAAAAAATAAAGGTATACATAACCGGACAGGTCAAAAAGCCGGGGGTGATAGAGCTCGATGAAGGCAGCCGCTTGATCGATGCAATAGAATTGGCAGGCGGTGCCCTTGATAATGCGGATTTAAAACGGGTCAATCTTGCGGTAAAGGTCAAGGATGAGGGAATGTACTACATTCCCGAAATAGGCGAAGAGATTGACGGCCAGAATATAACCGGTATGGTTGACAGCCATTCTGCCGGCTCATCTTCCGAGTCAGGGCAGAAAATAAATATCAACACCGCAGATGAAGCCATGCTCGATACCCTGCCGGGAATAGGACCCAGCAAAGCCCGGAGCATTATTGAATACCGCAATCAGAACGGACCTTTTCAATCAATTGAGGAAATAAAAAATGTACCGGGGATCGGAGATAAGACCTTTGAACAGCTGAAAGATTTAATAGCTGTTGAATAGCCCTGACTGCCTGGTATTTCCATGTTTTTTCGTTAAATTGATTTTAAAATGAGCTTATGATAAAATAAATTTATGTTTACAGGCACAGTTGATAAAGAGGGGTGACAGACAATATGGCAAAGAGACTGCTATTGGTGGATGATGAACCCGCGATCATAAAAGGACTTAAATTTAGCCTGCAGCGGGATGGCTATGAGATTGATGCTGCTTATGACGGCGAGGAAGCATTACAGATGTTTAATGATAGCCAGTATGATTTGGTGGTCCTGGATGTTATGCTTCCCAAACTTGATGGTTTGACGGTTCTTCAACGAATACGTGAAAAGTCTACCGTACCTGTTATTATGCTAACCGCCAAGGGTGAGGATATGGACAGAATACTGGGATTGGAATACGGAGCTGACGACTATTTGACGAAACCGTTCAATATTTTGGAACTGAAAGCCAGGATAAAGGCTATTTTCAGACGGGCCGGCAATACTCAGAATGATCCGCAGATAGTCAAGATTAAGAACATGACCATCAATTTAGCCAATCGTAGCGTGACCATAGACGGGAGGGATATAAATCTGACTGCAAAAGAGTTCGATCTTCTCCATCTTTTTGCTACCAATCCGGGTAAGGTATTCAGCCGGGAGAATCTGCTGGAGATCATTTGGAAATACGATTATTTGGGTGATGTCAGAACGGTAGACGTGCATATCCGCAGGTTACGTGAAAAAATAGAAAAGAACCCTAGTCAACCTGAGTTCATATTTACCAAGTGGGGGGTAGGTTACTACTTTGCCAATAAATAAAACTCTTTTTTCCAGCTTCCGCTGGCAAATTGTTCTGACTTATTTACTTATAATAGTGGTGGGGTTTACCATTACAAATATATCGGTTTTAGATATCCTGGGAACATATATGATCAATGGCAAAAAGGAAACATACAGGTTATATGCCAACTGGATCGCCCAGGTTATTTCTTATGATTATGCCAGCGGTGATCCCGACATACTTGCCGGTATAGGCTATGATATCCAGGATTTTGGAGAGGAAATATTCAACAAAGAAAGGGAATCTACCCGTATTCTGGTATTAAATAAGAACGGGGTGGTAGACTATGATTCATATAATATAATAAGAGGTCCCGACAGTTTATTGAAACAAAACCTTGCAAAGGACTTTCCAGAGGTTAATCTTGTATTAAGTGGCGAAAGCGTTGAACCTCGGGAATTATATATCAAGCCGCAAAACTCCAATGAATCAATGCTGGTGTTATACACATACGCACCTATACAGCATGAAAGATATGGAATTATAGGTATGGTTATCATATCCACATCCTTATCAGGTATTGAGCAGACGCTGAATGAAGTTAAAGCCAAGCTGGGGACATATTCGATTGTGGTTGCAATTGCGATCATAATAACGAGCTATTTGGCTTCTGGTTTTATCACTAGGCCTATAAAGGAACTGACCGATGTTATAAGGAAGATGAGCCAGGGGCATCTGGATCAGAGGGTGAAAATACGCGGAAGCAGGGAGTTTAGGCAGCTGGGAGAGGCTTTCAATATGATGAGCGAGAAGTTAGAAAATCTTGACAGAGCCCGTAATGAGTTTGTCTCAAATGCCTCCCACGAGCTGAAGACTCCGTTAAGCGCCATTAAGGTGCTGACCGAATCCCTACTCCATATGGAATTGGACGACCCTTTGGTTTACAACGAATTTTTGAATGATATAAATTCCGAGATTGACAGGCTTAACACCATTATAAATGATCTATTGACACTGGTTAAAATTGATACCGAGGAAGAACAACTGGTTCGGGAGCCGGTTGAGCTGGTCAAGTTAGTAAACGATACTTTGAAAGGCTTGCAGATACTGGCACAACAAAAACATATCACAATGGAAGCATATCATGATGATGAGTTAATCGTATTGGGTGATCCCGTAAAATTGCAGCAGGTGATCAGCAATATTGTGGATAATGCTATTAAATATACTCCGGATGGGGGAAGGGTAACCGTAGAAGTATATGAATATTCCGGAAATGCGGTTGTAAAAGTCAGCGATACCGGGATTGGAATACCAGCCAAGGATTTGCCCCATATATTTGATAGATTTTTCAGGGTTGACAAAGCCAGATCCAGGGCTACCGGTGGTACCGGCTTGGGATTGTCTATAGCACACAAGATCGTGCTCATGCATGGTGGAAACATACGTGTAGCAAGCGAAGAAGGCAAAGGCAGTATATTCTATATTGAACTGCCTCTTAAATGATAAAACAATGGGCTCTTGTTATTTTGTTAGATTTGCTTAAATGTTTTGTAAAAATACTATACTATACTGATTATCAAGTAACGTGATATTAAAGAAAGGGAAAATAAATGAACAGAATTAAGAGGATGGCCATATTTTCCTTTATTTTATTATTAATATTGAATATTGTGGGCTGTAATACCATAGTTAACAGGATTAACAGAATAATATCCCGTGAAAAGAAAAATGATCTGGGTACGGAGAGCCAGCAGAGCGAGAAGTATATAAATCCCGAAATCCAGGTGAGCGAGGTAAATGTAACCCTGTATTTTAAGCACTACCTGGTTGATCATTTGGTGCCGGAAAAGCGAACTGCTCAAAAGGGAAAACAGCCTATTGAGTATGTTGTAGTGGAAGAACTGTTAAAAGGGCCAATGCAGGTTGATCGGGTGGCCATAATGCCTCCGGATGTGAAGGTTCTGGATGTTACCCGCAAAGGAGATACCGTTTTTGTCAATCTGAGTGAGGAGTTTACAAAGGATATTGATATTACGGTTTTGCCCGGCATGGATAAATTGCCCGAAGAACAGATGCCATACACATTGGCCAGGATGAAGCAGCTGTCCATATATTCCATTGTTAATTCTCTCACCGAATTGGACGGGGTTAACAGGGTAAAGATATTGGTCAATAACCGATCGCTGACATATGATGAAATAGGAGCTGATCTTATAGCATCAGAATTGCCGAATGTGGATATCAATGCTCCCATAATGGCCATTGCCCGAAAAAAAGGAGTTATATTAAGCCCCGATGATGCAGTTCGAGAAGTGTTTACCGCGCTAAACGAGGGCCCCGATTGGAACAGGGTTGATGCCTTTTTGGCCCGGGTAAATTCTGATGGAAGCGAAAGACCGTCCATTGAAGAACTCCAAAAGACCTATCTGGCATATGTTTCGGCTTTGGAATTTCAGGATGGCTTTATCGAAGGTGAAGAGATTAAACCGGATGGGGAGGCATTTGTTACGGTAACGTATGCCATAAAGTATGCAAATGGCAAAAAGGAGAGCAGGGAAAACGATATTTTTAGGGTTGTCAACGAAGAAGGGATATGGAAGGTAAGATTGCCTGGCTTTTTTGAAAATGTTGATTAATGTTTTTACAAAAGATGATTTTAAGGAGGATATGAGTAAAAAATTGATTATGAATAGATTTAGGCATTGGAGCTGGCGAGGAAGGAGGTAGTGCAGTGAAAAGTGTTATATGGATGGCTGCTTTGATGGTCATGCTGGTAGTTTCCATGATGCTCGCCTCCTGTGATGTGAATGAACCCGAGATTCAAAGGGATGAAAAAAATGAGGAATCCATGGACATCAGCTCATACGAAAATGGCAGCGGTAGCGATGCAGGTATCTATGATAATTCGCTGAGGAGTTTGAATAAGGACGTACCTGATGGAGAACAAAACATGTTGTATAGTATTCAAAAACAGTCTGCCGTTTATTCGGCAAATTCTCTGTTGTACTTTTTAAACAGAGAGGGTAAAAGGCTGGAATGTGAAAAGCGAATCGTTGTAACAACGGAGTCAGATGATGTTATAAAAAAGACGATTGAGCAATTGGCACTGGGGCCAAAGGTAAAAGGATTGGAACCGGTAATACCCCAGGAGGTTAAGGTGGAAAGTGTTGAGTACCATAACAATGTGGTAAGCGTGTATCTTTCAGGAGAGTTTCTGGAAGCGGACGATCTGCTTGTAGCAAGGGCTGCATTAGTGAATACCATCCTGGGAGTAAAACCTGGAGCAGAGTATGTAAAGATATATGTTGACGGGTACGAACTGACAGATAATGGGAAAGAGGATGGCCAGGTACTTGGTTTGCTGACCAAATACCCCGATGGGCTCGATGAGATCAAAGCCCATGAGTTTGAGAAGGTTTTGGGAAAGGGCGTAACTCACATCTATAGGGAATTGTATTTTCAGGATGAAGACAAGAGGTTTCTTGTCCCGGAGATAAGGCCCGTTGTAGTAAAACAGGGAATGATTGTCCAGGCAATTGTGGAGGAACTTTTGAAAGGTCCATCCCCTCAGGAACAGGGGTTATATCCCACCCTGCCCAAGGGCACTCAGCTGTTGAAAATAAAATATGTTGAAGGGTCAGATTCATCCAAGGGATTGGAACTATATTTTTCCAAAGAGTTTAAATCGGCCTTTGACAACCAGATTAACTCTGAATTCATGATGGTAGGGTCCCTGGTTCACAGTCTGGCAGGGCTGCCGGAAGCTGAATGGCTGAAAATATATTATCAGGATGAGTGGGAAGAATATGTGGATGCCCCGATTATGATATTGAATTTGAAGAGAAAATTTAGTAAGGAAAATTTTCCCCATTTATTGGGGACAAGGATAAAGGTATATTTCGGTGACAAAGATGTTATGAATTTGGTTCCCGAATATAGGGTGATAAGCAGGAGTTCTACCGACATAGCGACCGAAATAATAAAAGAATTGATTGAAGGACCTTTGCAGGCTGATCATGTTGGAGTAATACCAAAGCTTTCAACCAAAGATATAGAGGTGTGGGTAGACGATAAGACGGCCTTTGTCAATCTTCCATCAAAGATCAATGGAAGCAGTTTGGGAAGCGCGGGAGAAACCATGGCATTGTACTCAATTGTGAATTCCTTGACGGATCCCGCTAATACCGAGAATATAAAGCAGGTGCAATTCCTGGTGGATGGCAAGGTTGTTCAGGAATTTGGCAATATGGCCCTTGGTGAACCCTTTGTGCGAAATCCTGCTTTGATAAAAGAATAGAATTTTAGGAGGTGTAAACATTTACATCTCCTTTTTTATGCCTCTGCAAAGGTTGGAAAAGTGGTCAAAAGTCCAGCAGCAAAAGGTTCAATAATCGGCGTATTGCTTAAATATAGGAGATTGTTTATAATGATGCTTGGTTTGAATTTTAATCCCTCTGGATTTTACAAAATTTTTGTAATATTGTAATATATAGATTGAAAAACCAATTGAGTTTTACGAGGTTTTATATTTTTTTGATGACGGATTTTTGCCGGCTGCCGGGTTTAATGTCTATAAAGTGCGGGTGGAGCAGACAGTGCAGTCGGCATAGAACGTATTTTCCTGAGAGGAGTGCAAAAATAAAAAGCATGAAAGAGCGTGCAGCATATTTAATTGAAAAACTGCTGGCATTTGGTCTGGCTAACGGTATGATTTCAGAGCATGATGTAATATGGACACGAAATCAGCTGTTGGATCTCCTGGCGTTGGAGGAGCCTTATCCCCAGCCGGTGGATTTGGAGACCTTTGACGTACCCGAGACTGCCACCCCTGTTCTGGAAGAGCTTTTGGATTATGCTGTCCGGTGCGGAATCATCCCCGAGGATACGCTGACCCATAGGGATTTGTTTGATACCAGAATAATGGGTTTGTTGATGCCCAGACCATCCGAAATTATCTCCAGGTTTGAAATGTTAAAAAAAGAAAAAGGCATTAAGGAAGCCACCCGATACTTTTATGACCTTTGCAGAAAATCCGACTACATCCGTGTAAACCGTATTGCCCGGAACATAAAATGGCAGCATGATAGCGAATTTGGTCAGCTTGAAATAACCATAAACCTTACAAAGCCGGAGAAGGATCCTAGGGAAATTGCAGCCTTGAAACAGGCTCCGCAGGTTGGATATCCTAAATGCGTTCTTTGTCTGGAGAATGTCGGTTATGCCGGACGGATCAATCACCCGGCACGGCAGACCCTGCGTGTGTTGCCTGTTGAACTTCAGGGTGAGCGGTGGTATTTTCAGTATTCTCCCTATGTGTATTACAACGAGCACTGTATTGTGCTGAGCCACGAGCATATTCCCATGAAAATCACCCGGAAAACCTTTGCCCGGCTTTTCGATTTTCTTAAACTTTTCCCCCATTACTTCATAGGTTCCAACGCTGATTTGCCCATAGTCGGAGGCTCCATATTGAACCATGACCATTTTCAGGGCGGTTATCATATATTTCCTATGGAAAAGGCACCAATAGAATATAATCTTAAGTGTGAAGATTATCCCGATATGGATATTGGGATTGTACACTGGCCCATGTCGGTTGTCAGGATTACCCACCATAAGCCGGAGTTTATTGTGGATTTGGCTGATAAACTGTTGAATTTGTGGAAGAGCTATTCCGATCCGGTAGCGGAAATTCTGAGCCATTCTACAGAAAAAAATGGGGAAAAAGTTCCCCACAATACCGTTACACCCATAGCAAGGATGACTGATGACGGCCGGTATCAGCTTGATATGGTATTCAGAAATAATCGCACCAGCGAGGAACATCCGATGGGGATATTCCATCCCCATCAGGAATTACATCATATAAAAAAGGAGAATATCGGATTGATTGAAGTAATGGGCCTGTTTATACTCCCCGGCCGCTTAAGTACCGAGCTCGATGCCATTAAGGACATATTAACCGGGAAGAAGCTGATAAATGATGATATTTATTCGGAAGCCCATCCGCTAAATAAACATCTGGGTTGGATCAAATGTTTACTGAAAATGTATGGCAATAATCTCGACGATGAAGCGGCACAAAGGGCGATCAGGGATGCGGTGGGGCAAAAGTGTGTTCAGGTTCTGCACCATTCAGGTGTGTTCAAGGCTACTGAAGATGGCCGTCGGGCATTTAACCGTTTTCTTCAAACGGCGGGGATAAAATTAGCATGACAACCGGGTTTAAATCAGAAAACCAATCAAACCGCATTAAATGTCAGTAATCTTACAATCAAATTAAGGTTATAATTTGGCCGGCTGCAGCCAGGGTAAACAAGGCTAAATAAAGTACGGCCGCTGATTCTGGAGGTGTTTGAAGATTATGACTTTGAATTTATTGAGGCAAAGGCTAAGGGGGCCAAAGGCAGGAGATTTGTTATCAAAGCTTTACGGCTCGGATTCACAGATGGCGGAAAAGCAAATTACGAGATACATACAGGCAACGGTACGCTTTTGTGAACTGTTTCCACAGCATATCAATGAGGAATTCTTTATTTTCAGCACTCCCGGCCGTACGGAGATCGGGGGCAATCATACCGATCACAACGCCGGCAGGGTATTGGCGGCCGGCATTAGCCTGGATGCTATTGCTGTGGTCACCCGATCTCAGGACAGCGTCATCACTGTGTATTCGGAAGGCTATCCCGAGCCCTTCATAGTCGGGCTGGAAAATTTGCATCCCGTCCCGGAAGAGGAAGGAACTACGGCCGCACTCATCAGGGGGATTGCCGGGCGGATAAAGGAATCCGGATATGAAATTGGCGGGTTTAACGCCTACATAACCAGTGATGTTTTAGGGGGTTCGGGCTTGAGTTCTTCGGCCTGCATTGAGATTTTGCTTGGAACCATCATGAACCACCTGTACAATGAAGGAAAAATAGATGAAATACTTTTGGCCAAGATCGGACAGTATGCCGAGAATGTGTACTTTAATAAACCCTGTGGCTTGATGGATCAGATTGCCTGTGCCATGGGAGGACTTGTTGCCATTGATTTTAAAGATTTCGATAATCCGATTGTTAAGAAGATAGATTTTGACTTTGCATCCCAGAATTATTCCCTGCTGGTAGTTAATACCGGCGGCAGCCATGCCGATCTTACCGATGATTATGCGGCTGTACCTGCAGAAATGAAGTCGGTGGCTAAAGCCCTGGGTAAGACGGTTTGCAGAGAGATTTCAATGGCGGATCTGTTGCGGAACATTCCCAGGCTCCGACAGGAGGTAGGGGATCGGGCAATTTTACGGGCGATGCACTTTTTGGGGGAAGATCAGCGGGTAGTGCAGCAGGTAGAGGCTTTGGAGAAAGGAGATTTCAATAAATTTCTCAAATTGGTCAATGAATCCGGAAATAGCTCATGGAAGCGTCTACAAAACTGTTTTACCACCAAGAATCCCCATGAGCAGGGTGTTACGCTTACATTGAGCCTTACCGAAGACTTCCTGAAGGGGGCTGGCAAAGGGGCATGCAGGGTTCATGGGGGAGGCTTTGCCGGTACCATTCTTGTTTTTATGCCAAATGAATTGCTGAAGGAGTATGTGGAGCTTATTGAAAAGGTGCACGGAAGCGATTGTGTAACCGTTTTAACTATACGTTCCTACGGAACCCTGTGTATAAATACGCTGATATAAAGTATTTTGTCTGTGGCTTGTCTCCCTGGATTACCGTATGACGATTTAATAAGCAATTAAAAGAAAAAATTAGCTTTATTTGGTAATAGAGATATAATGTCAAAAGAAAAGGTGAAAATGAGCCCATATTTCTTTTTTTGCCAATAATTTGACTTTGACTAACTTTGACTATTGCGTTTATAATAAAAGTGCAAATTGAGGAAATAATAAATGATAAAAAGGAGTGAGCATAATGCGTGATATAACCCTCTTCAGAAGAAGGCGCAACGCTTTAACACCCAGTGAATTGATCAGGGACTTTTTTGGGAGAGATCTTCTGGATGAATTCTTTGATGTAGGTTTTCTAACGGGATTTGGTTCCGGAATAACCGGAATAAGGGCTGATATTAGAGAGACAGATAAGGAATACATTATTGAGGCTGAAATGCCAGGATTCAACAAAGATGAAATAGAGGTTGAACTGCTGGATGACAGATTGACCATTTCTGCCAAGCGTGACCAAAGCGTGAACGAAGAAAGAAGCAATTTCATCCGCAGGGAAAGAAGATACGATCAGGTATCCAGAACCTTCCTGGTAGATGGTGTGAAACAGGAGGATGTAAAAGCCGAGTACAAGAACGGTATACTTCGAATTGTGCTTCCTAAGGCTGAAGAATATATAAGACGAGGCAGAAAAATTGACATAAACTAAGGTTTAAGGTATCGAGGGATAGCTGATCCAATATCCAAAAGGGGTACGGCTGGTATGAGCTGTACCCCTTTTGGTATTGATCAAAAGTACAAATATAACTTCGCTTTTATAAACCCAGATATTGCCGGATTCTTTGTATATAATTTCGGGTTTCGGCAGGAAGTTTTTCGAACTGGACCGGATCTGTTAAATCGGTAATTCCATTTGATTCGATTCTGCCCGGCCCCCAGTTGTAGGCAGCCAGGGCTAAATCTATATTTCCGTTAAAACGGGTAAGCAGGCTTTTCAAATACCGTACGCCTCCATCGATATTTTGAATCGGATCGAAAGGATCTGAGATGCCAAGGGATTGGGCCGTGTTCGGCATAAGCTGCATAAGGCCCATGGCTCCAGCCTGTGATATCGCCAGCGGATTGAAATTCGATTCGGTTTTAATTACAGCTTTTATTAGTTGGGGATCCACACCGTATTTTCCGGCCGTTTGCGCAATAATTTGATCGTAATTGGCATTAACTTCTGAGTAGGCATCCGGACCCGGGTATAGCAGCTGAGAGAACAAAAGCCGGGATAATAGCGGGTTATTGGAAATCTGCCTGAAATAATTGCCTGCCACTCTGCTTTCGTCTTTTTTTTCAGATCCGCTATCCTTCATGGTATTGTCTGTTTGTTGCTTAAGAACTCTTTTAAAGGATACGGCATGTCTTTTGGAAGCCAAAAAAGTTACATTGTGAGGAAGACGACTTTCGATCTCATGAAGCTTCTGTTGGAATATCTGTCTAACCAGGTTTGCCATAGAATATCCCACCTTCATTGTGTGTGCCTATTTTACCATTTTATATTATCGTTTGCAAGACGGACATTTTTAAGCCGCCGAACTGAAAATCCGAAAAAAGACTTAGAAATTAAGGAGTGGTATGCGGGTCCTGTGGTATAATACATGATAGAGGCATCAACAGCGGTGTTGATGTATTTAATGAAGGAAAAACATATACCGTGCAGAATAATATAAAATGCGAGGCTTGAGCGGAATAACATTTTGCGAAAAGTTATGTTGATAGCAAAGGAGAGATTTGGCAATGGAAACAAAATATTATGGCAATAAGGTCACTATTATAGGCGCCGGATTTGTAGGTGCTACCACTGCATATGCACTGATGATGGGGGGAACGGTATCGGAAATCGTGCTGGTTGATGTTAATCAGAAGCGGCTGGAGGGCGAGGTAATGGATTTGAACCACGGAATTGCCTTTGTTCCTCCCGTCAGGATAAGGGCGGGTACATATGAGGACTGTGCTGACTCCAACGTGGTCATTATAACCGCGGGAGTTGGTCAAAAACCCGGTGAAACGCGTATTGACCTGCTGAAGAGGAATATAGAGGTATTTTATTCAATTACACCTAAGATTGTGGAGCATAACAAGGACTGCATTATACTGGTGGTCACGAATCCGGTAGACATACTAACATACGCTACCCTCAAGATATCGGGACTGCCACCCAGCCAGGTCATTGGTTCGGGGACCGTGCTGGACAGCGCCAGGTTCAGATTTTTACTGGGCCAGCACTGTCATGTTGCCACCCAGAACATCCACGCGTATATCATAGGAGAGCATGGCGACAGCGAGGTGCCTGCATGGAGTATAACAAATATAGCGGGTATGCCCATAGAACAGTATTGTTTTCGTTGCGGACGGGCCTGTTTGCCGGAGGAAAAAATGAAGATCTTTGAGGATGTGAAGAATTCGGCATACAAAATTATTGAGGGGAAGGGTGCTACCTATTATGCGGTAGGGCTTTCGGTCAGGCGTATTGTAGAAGCTATAGTACGGGATGAAAATGTTGTTCTGTCGATATCATCGCTGATGCAGGGGTATTACGGTGTGGAAGATGTTTGTTTAAGCCTGCCCACACTTCTCAATGCCAAGGGTGTGGTAAAGGTATTGGAGCTTCCGCTAAACGAGGAAGAAAAGAAGGGATTTAGGAGATCGGCTGATATCCTTAAGGGTTGGATGAAGGAAGTAGGGCTTTAAGGTGGGAGTTGCATATGCCATTACATATAGTTCTGGTAGAACCTGAAATACCCCAGAATACCGGAAATATTGTGCGAACATGCGCCGCTACGGGTTGCATACTTCATCTTATTAAACCCCTTGGTTTTTCGGTGGATGATAAATATTTGAAACGGGCCGGCCTGGATTACTGGCATCTGGTTGATATACGTTACCATGATTCTGTAGATGAGATATTTCGGCAGCATCCCGGAGGTGACTTTTATTTTGCGACAACCAAGGCCCCAAGGGATTACACCCGGGTAAGATATAATCATGACAGTATAATATTTTTCGGGAAGGAGACGGCGGGACTTCCGGAGGATTTGCTGCGGAAGAATTATGAACGCTGTATCCGCATTCCTATGAAGCCGGAAGCTCGTTCGCTTAATCTATCCAATTCGGTAGCCATTATTGTATATGAGGCATTGAGACAGCTGGACTTTCCCGGTTTAGAACTTGCCGGCAGGCTTAGGACGGAATAAAAGGGCCAACCATGGATTGGTCATATTTCGTCGTTTGGGATATAATGAATTTAGGAAGATAATATATTGGTATTAACCCGGATTTAAAAGGGTATTGGGGAAATTGCCTTGAGCAAGCTTGATGTTAGGTCGGGGAGGGACCAGTGTGAAATTGAAATTTGAAGCGGGTCTGGACCAGAGCCAAAGGATAGTCATAGTCCCTGAACTTAAGCAGGCTTTAAAGGTTTTACAGTATTCATCGGATGAGCTATACAATTTTATACAGAGCGAGATGGAACAGAATCCATTATTCGAGTTATGTGAAGAAGTCAGAAGAATTGGCCAGGAGAACGATGATGCGGATTTTCCAGTAGATTGGAAGGAATACTTTGGCAGCGCCGGCTATCATGATGACCCTGATAACACGGGATATTACGAGGATGAACGGGAGTTTTCGTATGAAAACATAGTATGCAGGGATGTAACTCTGCATGAGTATCTTTTGGAACAGCTGAAGGTGTTGAACATCAGCCAGACTGATAAAAGGATTGCTGCCTTTATTATTGAGAACCTTGATGACAATGGCTATCTGCTCATATCCAAACACGAGATTGCATGTATTCTAAATACCGACAGGAAAAGTGTTTTCAGGATGCTCCACTTGGTACAAACCATGGATCCTCCCGGGGTAGGGGCCAGAAGCCTGCGGGAATGCATGCTCATTCAGCTGGCCCGGATGGGGAAATTAAACCCTACCGTAAAGATAATAGTTTTGGAGCATTTGAATGATATTGCTCATAATCGACTGGCCCTGATCAGCAGGAGGTTGGCCGTATCTATACAGGAGGTTCAGCGGATTAGCGATCTTATTCGCTCCCTTGAACCGAAGCCCGGGAGGAAATTTGCAAGCGCGCGCGGGATCCGGTATATTACTCCTGATGTGACAGTAAGAAAAATAGGAAACGATTATCATATATCGATTGAAGAGCATACAGCGCCACGGTTGCGTATAAATCGGGTATACAGGAAGATTCTGCAGCAGTCCAATCTTGATCCTGGCGTTGCAGAATATATTAGGATGAAGTTGAACAGGGCCCTGTGTATTATAAAAGCCGTTGAACAACGCAGAAATACCATTATTAAAGTGTCCATGTCCATAGTGAAGCATCAGAGAGAATTCCTGGACAATGGGCCAAGAGAATTGAAACCCCTTTCCCTCCAGATGGTTGCACATGATTGCGGTTTGCATGCGTCTACCGTAAGCCGGGCAATAGACAATAAATATATTCAGACTCCCCGTGGAATTTATGATATGAAATACTTTTTTACCGGCCCGGTAGAAACTGAAGACGGGCTTGAGATGACGGCCGAAGGAGTTAAGGAAATTATACGCAGCATTATAGCTGACGAAGACATAAGAAAACCCCTTAGCGATCAGAAAATATCCGAAGTTCTGCGGGAGAAGGGAATAGCCATATCGCGCCGAACTGTTGCAAAGTACAGGAAACAGTTGGGGATATCCAATTCGGTGCTGAGGAAAAGATATTGTTGATTTTTTTGTTTTTTTACAGACAATCGTATTGAAATTTCCAGGATTTTAATATACAATAAAAAACGTATTACCGTTGTCCTTGTTGTGTGAGGTGGGCGGGACGTTTTTTGCACGGCGGGACAAAACAGGTCCGGGGTGGAGTGATTTATGGCGCAGCCCCATATATTGCTAAAAAAAATAGTACCTGAGCTAATAGAACTGTACGAAAAGCGATATACTATATTGCGGAATATATATACTTTTCAACCTATTGGACGAAGAGCGCTGGCATCATGTCTTGGGCTTGGGGAAAGGGTAGTCCGCAACGAGACCGATTTTTTGAGAAATGCTGGTTTTTTAGACATTGGGCCTTCAGGTATGAGGGTTACGGTAGAGGGTGAATCGCTGCTTGAAAATCTTAAGGATTTTACCCATAAGCTGAGAGGGCTTCATGAGTTAGAAACAAAGCTGGTAGAAATATTTGGTTTGCAGCATGCTGTTGTCGTACCCGGTGATGTGGATGAGGACCCGCTGGTTTTAAAGGATATAGGCAAAGCTGCGGCTAAATATTTGAAAAGCATAATCACCGGAGGCAACATTATAGCAGTAACAGGTGGCTCTACCGTTGGTGCTGTTGCTGACGCCCTGTCTGCAACCCATGGCCGAACCAACATAGTGGTGGTGCCTGCAAGAGGCGGTATGGGCAAAAATGTAGAGTATCAATCAAATGTTATAGCCTCCATATTTGCGAAAAAGCTGGGTGGACAGTATAAGCTTCTGCACATACCGGATCAGCTGAGGGCGGAGTCCATGGAAACCCTTATGAACGAGCCCGATATAAAAAGCGTAATAGAGAATCTAAAAAATGCCGATATTCTTATCTATGGGATCGGGCGGGCACAGGACATGATGCAAAGGAGAAACTTTCCACCAAGCTTGCAACAGGCATTGGAAAAGATGGGTGCTGCAGCTGAAGCTTTCGGTTATTTTTTCAATGCAAAGGGCGAGATAGTTTATGCCTGCAATTCAATTTGGTTAAATATGGATAATCTAAAACGCATTCCCAAATTAATAGGGGTAGCCGGAGGCAGACAAAAAGCGCAGGCAATAGTTGCCGTACTTACCCACTGGAGAAATGGTGTTTTTGTAACCGATGAAGGTGCTGCCCGCGAAATTCTCCAATTGGTTAAGGACCAGGAGCTCCAACGGAAGGAAATGGACGTGGTGCCATATAACGATGTGCGAAAAGCATAGCCCGCAGTATGTTGCTTATCAGAAAAACGAAAAAGATGCTGTTTTGACAGCAAAAATAAACAATATTAAGAAGGAGGAATACATATATGGCTGTGAAAGTTGGTATTAATGGCTTTGGAAGAATAGGAAGGAATGCATTTAAGGCGGCATTGGCAAAGAATTATGACAGTTTTGAAGTTGTTGCCATCAATGATTTGACGGATGCTGCTACTTTGGCGCATCTATTGAAGTATGATTCCTGTTTTGGCAAATTTGATGGAGAAGTAGAGGCAAAGGACGATGTGCTGGTAGTCAATGGTAAAGAGATCAAGGTTTTGGCCGAAAGAGATCCTGCAAATCTGCCTTGGAAAGATCTTGGCGTAGACATTGTACTTGAATCCACCGGGCTTTTTACTGCAAGGGATAAAGCTGCCAAGCATATAGATGCCGGTGCGAAGAAGGTTGTAATTTCTGCTCCTGCAAAGAACGAGGATATCACCATAGTTATGGGTGTAAATGAGGACAAATACGATCCCGCTAACCATCATGTTATTTCCAATGCTTCCTGCACCACCAATTGTCTGGCTCCGGTTGCAAAGGTAGTACATGAAAAGTTCGGGATTAAGAAAGGCCTTATGACCACCGTTCATTCCTACACCAATGATCAGAGAATTCTTGATCTGCCCCATAAGGACTTAAGGAGAGCCAGAGCTGCTGCCCTGTCAATTATTCCTACTACTACAGGCGCTGCCAGGGCTGTTGCGTTGGTGCTTCCAGAACTGAAGGGCAAATTAAACGGCTTTGCCATGAGAGTGCCCACACCAACAGTATCGGTTGTGGATCTTGTAGCTGAGCTTGAGAAGCCTGCTACGGCTGAAGAGATCAATGCCGCTCTGAAAGAAGCTGCCGAAGGTTCCATGAAGGGCATACTGGGGTATGAGGAAGAGCCATTGGTATCCATAGACTTCAAGGGAGATTCCCGTTCATCTATAGTGGATGCTTTATCCACCATGGTGATTGACGGCACTCTGGCCAAGGTTGTGGCCTGGTATGATAATGAATGGGGTTACTCCTGCAGAATAGCTGACCTGATAGATTACATCATAGCTAAGGGTCTGTAATGCAAAGGAGTGATCTTGGTGAATAAAAAAACCATTGAGGATATTCAGGTAGCAGGTAAACGCGTGCTGGTGCGGGTGGATTTCAATGTTCCCCTGGATGAGAACAAGAATATAACCGATGATACTCGCATAAGGGCAGCGCTTCCTACAATTCAGTACCTTGTTAAGAATAAAGCCAAGGTTATCCTTATGTCTCACTTGGGAAGGCCTAAGGGACAGATGAATCCGAAATACAGCCTGGCACCGGTTGCCAAGCGTTTGAGCGAGCTTCTTGGTCAGGATGTTATAATGGCTCAGGATGTTATAGGTGAAAGTGCAAAACAGGCGGTAGCCAATATGAAGGATGGCCAGGTGGTTCTTCTGGAAAATGTGCGCTTCCATAAGGAAGAGGAGAAAAATGATCCTGAATTTGCCAAGGTCCTGGCCCAACTAGGAGATATATATGTAAACGATGCTTTTGGTACCGCACACCGGGCCCATGCATCAACCGAAGGGGTAGCCCGTCATTTGCCCGCTGTGGCAGGATACTTAATTCAAAAAGAGCTGGAGATCATGGGGAAAGCCCTTGAAAATCCAGAGCGTCCCTTTGTGGCTATCCTGGGTGGTGCCAAGGTTTCGGATAAGATTGGAGTAATTGAGAACCTGATAGATAAGGTGGATGTCCTTCTGATTGGTGGAGGCATGGCCTATACCTTCCTGAAAGCCATGGGGTACGAGATAGGCAATTCTCTGCTGGAAGAGGATAAGATAGATTTGGCAAAGGATTTGATGGATAAGGCAAAGGCCAAAGGCGTAAAGCTGTTGCTTCCTGTTGACAATGTTGTGGCCCAGGAATTTAAGGCTGACGCCGCCCATAAAATAGTGGACAGTCAAAATATCGAACCGGGCTGGCAGGGCTTGGATATTGGGCCGAAAACACGAGAGATGTTTGGCCAAGAGATAAAGAAAGCCAAGACCGTTGTATGGAATGGGCCGATGGGAGTTTTTGAAATGCCCGCCTTTGCCGAGGGCACCAAGGCTATCGCAAAATACGTCAGTGAATGCGGCGGTACTACCATCATTGGGGGCGGGGACTCAGCGGCAGCTGTTGAACAGCTTGGCTTTGCTGATAAGATGACCCACATTTCCACGGGCGGAGGAGCGTCGCTGGAGTTCCTGGAAGGAAAGGTGCTTCCCGGTGTAGCCGCACTAAATGATTGCTAACATTGCCCCCTAAATTTTTATATAGATTACCCAACCAAAACCTGCCCGGAAATCCCGGGCAGGTAGGCTGGGATGTGAGGAGAGTTTACATATGAGAAGACCAATTATTGCAGGAAACTGGAAAATGTATAAAACACCGTCTGAGGCGGTAGCGCTAATAGAAGAACTAAAACCGTTGGTGAAGGATGCACAGGCCGAAGTGGTAGTGTGTCCTCCTTTTATTTGCCTGCCTGCTGCTAAAGAGGCTCTGAAAGGCTCCAATATAAAGCTGGGTGCTCAGAATATGCACTGGGAGGAGCAGGGAGCGTTTACCGGAGAGGTTGCTCCCGGGATGCTCAAGGAGGTAGGAGTGGAATATGTAATTATAGGCCATTCCGAGAGAAGGCAGTATTTCAGTGAAACCGATGATATGGTAAACAAGAAGGTGCTGTCGGCTGTTTCTCACCAGCTGATTCCTATAATCTGTGTAGGCGAAACGCTGGAACAAAGGGAAGAGGGAGTTACCGAGAAAGTTGTTGACACCCAGACAAGGGCTGCCCTAAAAGGGTTGACCTCCGATGTGGCTGACAGAATAGTCATTGCCTATGAACCCGTATGGGCCATAGGAACGGGCAGGACTGCTTCCAGCGATGATGCAAACGAGGTTATCGGATATATCCGCAAGGTGGTGGAAAGCATACTGGGCAGCCAGGCGGCATCACGGGTAAGAATTCTATACGGAGGCAGCGTGAAGCCGGATAATGCTGCTGAACTGATGCATATGCCTGAGATTGACGGCGGATTGGTGGGCGGAGCCAGCTTAAAGGCACAGGATTTTTCAAAAATCGTTAATTACTAGGAGGATAATATGCAGAAGGATTTAACCGCCCTTATTATAATGGATGGGTTTGGAATAAATAATAGAAAGGAATGGAACGCAGTATATCAAGCGAGTACTCCCAATATAGACAGATATTGGAATGAGTATCCCCATGTGATGATAGGTGCCAGCGGGCTGGATGTAGGTCTGCCCGATGGACAGATGGGAAATTCAGAGGTAGGACATCTCAATATAGGTGCTGGAAGGATTGTATATCAGGAATTTACCCGTATCAGCAAAGCCATTGAGGATGGCGTTTTTTTTAGTAACAAGGCACTGCTGACTGCTGTTGAAAATGTCAAAAAGAACGGTTCAAAGCTTCATTTAATGGGTCTGGTGTCTGACGGAGGTGTTCACAGCCATATTGAACACCTGTATGCCCTGGTGGAGTTGGCCAAATCCCACGGTCTTGAACAGGTCTATATTCACTGTTTCATGGACGGGAGGGATGTTCCTCCTTCAAGCGGAAAATCCTATATTGAGATGCTTGAGAAAAAGCTCCGGGAATATGAGTTTGGGAAAATTGCCACAGTAGCTGGCCGTTACTATGCGATGGATCGTGACAGGCGATGGGATCGTACCCAGAAGGCATACGATGCCATGGTTCTGGGCAATGGAAAATTTGCATCATCTGCGGTACAAGCTATGGAACAGTCGTATAACGACGGTGTGACCGACGAATTCGTGATCCCAACGGTAGTGCTTGAAGGTGGAAAGCCAGTGGCTACGATTGGGAGTAATGATTCCATTATATTTTTTAACTTCCGCCCGGATCGGGCAAGGCAGATAACAAGATCCTTCATTGAGAGGGATTTTTCCGAATTTCCCAGAGGTATGGGGTATTTTCACGTTTGCTTTGTATCCATGACCCAATACGATATAACTTATAAAAATATCCATGTGGCTTTTGAACCGCAGAATCTTAAAAATACCTTTGGAGAATATATAAGTAAGCTGGGAAAAAAGCAACTTCGGATTGCCGAAACTGAAAAATATGCTCACGTAACCTTCTTTTTCAATGGAGGGGTGGAGAAGCCCAACGAAAACGAAGACAGGGTGCTTATTCCCTCACCAAAGGTTGCCACATACGATCTGAAGCCTTCCATGAGCGCCTTTGAGGTAACCGATGAGGTGGAAAGAAGAATTGCTTCCGGAGAGTACGATGTTATTATATTAAATTATGCAAATTGCGATATGGTGGGACATACCGGAGTGATGGAAGCGGCCGTAGAAGCCATTGAAACCGTTGACAAGTGTGTGGGACGAGTGGTGGAGGCCGTTCGTTCAAGGGGAGGAAAGGTGATCATCACTGCCGATCACGGCAACGCCGAACAAATGCTGGATTACGAAACAGGCCAACCTCATACCGCTCATACATCCAATCCCGTACCTTTTATCCTGGTAGACGACACAAGAAAGAATGCGGTATTGCGGGAAGGCGGCCGTTTGGCCGATATAATTCCTACCGTGCTTGAATTAATGGGATTGGATAAGCCCGAAGAGATGACAGGAGAGAGTTTAATTCAGAAATGAAAGGAGATGCGAGAGATGACCACTATTGTAGATGTAATTGCACGAGAAATTTTAGATTCAAGAGGTAATCCTACCGTTGAAGTAGAGGTATATCTTGAAGGTGGGGCAATGGGCAGGGCTGCCGTTCCTTCCGGAGCTTCAACGGGGGCTTTTGAAGCCGTAGAATTAAGAGACGGGGATAAGTCAAGATACCTGGGCAAGGGAGTACAAAAGGCAGTGGATAATGTAAACAATATCATTGCCGAAGAAATAATCGGAATGGATGCCCTTGATCAGGTTGCTATTGACAAGCTGATGATTGAGCTGGATGGAACTCCTAACAAGGGTAAGCTGGGAGCAAATGCCATACTGGGTGTATCCCTGGCGGTTGCCAAGGCTGCTGCTAACCAGCTGGGCCTTCCTCTTTACAAATATATCGGCGGTACAAATGCAAAGGTTATGCCGGTTCCAATGATGAATATTCTCAATGGCGGAAAGCACGCCGATAATACGGTGGATATTCAGGAATTCATGATTATGCCTGTTGGGGCCAAAAACTTCAAGGAAGCTCTCCGCATGTGTGCCGAGGTATTCCATAATCTGAAATCGGTGTTGAAGGCCAAGGGCTACAGCACAGCTGTAGGTGATGAAGGCGGCTTTGCACCCGACTTAAAGACCAACGAGGAGGCTATTGAAGTAATTCTGGAGGCGGTTGAAAAGGCCGGATACAAGCCTGGCGATGATATCCGCATTGCAATTGATGCTGCTGCCACCGAGCTCTATGGAGAGGATGGCAATTACCACTTCCCCGGAGAAGGTGTGGTAAGGACAGCTGCTGAACTGGTGGATTACTATGCTACATTGGTGGATAAATATCCCATCATATCTCTGGAGGACGGGGTTGCCGAAGAGGATTGGGAAGGTTGGAAACTGCTTACCGAACGTTTGGGCAACAAGATCCAGCTGGTGGGCGATGACCTGTTCGTAACCAATACCCAAAGGCTGGCCAAGGGCATTGAACTGGGAGTGGCCAATTCAATCCTGATAAAAGTTAACCAGATCGGGACTCTGACGGAAACCCTGGATGCCATTCAGATGGCCAATCGAGCAGGATACACAGCGGTTGTATCTCACCGTTCGGGTGAAACCGAGGATGCTACCATTGCTGACTTGGTAGTTGCTGTAAATGCAGGTCAGATCAAGACGGGAGCTCCTTCACGTACCGATCGGGTTGCAAAGTACAACCAATTGATTCGCATAGAGGAAGAGCTGGGCGACGTTGCTCAATACCCCGGCTTGGATGCATGGTTTAACTTAAAGAATAAATAATATTTGTATCCCCCATCACACATAAAAAGGATGGGGGATATGTTTTTTTATTGTTGTTTAATTCAATTCAAGGTCTGTTTATGATGGCGTTGCATCGTTTTTTAGATTTTTGTTATTCAAGTCGATAGGTTCTGTCCCCTTGGAAAACAAAATCTTTGGCGTATACAAATCTCCAATATTCTAATTCACAAAACTGTCCAATTTTTATAAAAAAATGACTTCTTGTGCAAAGAAAAAATATTGTAACTAATGTATAATCGATAATCAAAACACAAGATCTTATGACGATTATTGTCAGTGCAGTTCTACAAGATACTGTCAAATCTTAAATATTAAATCAACAAAAGGAGGGGACCCATTTTGGAAAAGGCATCAATATACTGATACATTATGTTGATCAAAGTATGTTGCCTGGGGAACAGAGAATATAGTATACTATATGCATACTGGAAATATGGATGCAAGGGTAAGGCAAGTGAAAAAGAGCGAATTTGTGCCTTTTAATATATAGGGGGTGAAAATACCAATGACTTCAAAAGAAAGATTATTGGCTGTGCTTAACCATCAATTACCGGATAGAGTTCCTATATCTACATATGAGATAGTAGCATGGGATGAAAATGGTTGGTGGAATTTACAGCCAGCCTACAGAAGGCTTATGGAATATATACGGGAAAAAACGGATTGTATGTATCTGATAGGAGCTTATTTGAAAGATGCTTATATGGAAGAACATATGGAAGTTGAGAAATGGGAAGAGAACGGAGATACTTTTATCAGGACTACTATCAAAACGCCAAAGGGTGATTTGACGAAATTGGACAGAAAGCCAGCAGATATTAATACTGTTTGGCATATAGAGCACTTGGTAAAGGATGAGAGTGATATCGAACGTTTTCTTTCCATTCCAAATGATCCAAAGGAAGTGGATATATCGCATATTAAAGAACGGGAAAGATATTTAGGTGATCGGGGAGTTATGATGGTGGATTTTGCTGACCCCCTATGTATTGTAGCAGAACTATTTGAGTTTGGAGATTTTACCATCAAAGCTTTTGTTCATCAGGATTTGTTTACAAAGTTATTGGACAAAGTGTTTGAGTTACAGATATATTATTTAAAGAGCATGTTGCAAAAAGGCGCAGGGCCTCTTTTCAGGATTGTAGGGCCGGAATATGCGACGGCACCGTATTTGAGCACTGAGTATTTCCATAAATATGTTTGTCAATATGACAGGCAAATTATTCAGCTAATACATGATTATGGGCAATATGCTCGTATTCATTGCCATGGGCGTGTCAGAAATATAATGCCCCATATTATAGAGATGGAGGCAGATGCAATAGATCCGCTGGAAGCGCCGCCCTCGGGTGATATTACATTGTCAGAAGTAAAGGAGAAATACGGAAAAGACATTTGTTTAATGGGCAATATCCAGCTTCGGGATCTTGAGTATTGTCACCCTGAAGAAATGAGAGCTATAGTAATTGATTGTATGAGGGCGGCTAAAGAAGGAGGAAATTATGTATTGCTTCCAACCGCCGCACCTATTAACACACAATTATCTCCTGTGACAGAAGAGAATTATATGATAATGATTGATACAGCCTTGGAATATGGACAGTATTAAGGTGCAAACGCACATATGGCTTTGTTCCAAGTCAGAACGTGTTTTTGAATAGCATAAAGCACAGAGTCAATGGTGATATACATAAATGTTTGTTTTATGATATTATTGAGTTAGAAAACTAACTTTAAACCCAGTTTATTTCTCAAGATGTCGCAGGTTCGGGACCAACATGAGAGGGGACCATAATTATGATAAAGAAGGTGTTTAAAAAGAAACGGAGCATGTCACTTAAAATAAGGCTTCGTGTATTGCTGATTGTTAGTTCAATATTACCATTGGTAATTATCTGGATATTTACAATTTGTAAGGTATATGACCTCTATTGCAATAAGACTAATATGGCTATTCAAAGCGAATTAACGCAAATAATGGACAATATGTGCACTTTAATGGATAGCATGAAATTTATGTCTCAACAGTTGGTAAATGATAACAATACAGTTCGTCAGCTAAGAGAATTTTTTTCTTCCAATGATGATGTTCAAAAGGTTAATAATCTTAAATTTCTTAGAGATCAAATAGCAATTTATGAGGCGTCAAACCCCAATATAAATAATATAACGTATCTTTATATCAATTACGGCGGCCTTGAGAAAGTTAACCAAACTTCATTAATCGGTTCCCAGCTTCCTTCTCCTTCTTGCCTTTTGTCAAGCCAGAATCAGATCACATTTTATGGTCCTCATGAAACTCTGTCAAGGGTCGGGCATTATCTTGTAATTTCCATGGTACGAAAGTTGTCGGTTACAGATACATTGGATGTATACCTTTATCTGGAATCAGGTTATAAGAAACTTGGTAATCTTTCTACGGAATTATTGGATCGATTGGGTGCAGTTTATACGGTGATATCCGATTATGGAAAGGTTGTATACTCCAGCGATGAAAAAAAGATACCTTTCAGCAGTGAGGTGCCAACTGGTAATGATATAGTATTGATTGATGGTAAACAATACTTACCCTATAAAATAACATCTCCGCAGAAGTGGAGTCTGCAAATTTTTGTTCTTAAAGATTCGTATAAACATTATCTGAGTGAATTAAGTCTAGGTTTTTTTATAATTGCAGTTTTGGCGACTAACTTCAGCATAATTATTTCAGGTCTTATTTGGAATTCTATCAATAGACCTTTTCTATTGTTTGAGAAAAATCTGAAGAATATTATGACCAACGATATAGAAGCTAATATCCGTAAGATTCATGTTGAAGAATTCGATAAAAGCATTGAGTATTTTGAAAATATGAGAAAACGGATTATATATTTAATTCAGACTGTACAGCAACAGGAACAGGAAAAATTTAAACTGCAGCTCAAACAATTTTTATCAAAAATTAATCCACATTTTATTCATAATACATTGGACACGCTAAAATGGTATTCAAAGGGGAAGGGATATGTGGATGTTGAGCTCTTTGTATCTTCGCTAAACCGATTGCTGATGTACAATATGGAAAAAGATGAAATAGCTACTATTAAGAGTGAACTTGATGCCATAGATGATTACATAGCGCTTCAGAAGTTAAAATATGACCTGGATTATAAAAAAGAGTTAAACATTCCCGAGCCCATGCTCCAGTCTGAGATGCCACGTTTTATTCTGCAGCCTTTAGTAGAAAATGCTATATTCCACGGTTTGGAAGGTAAAGGCAAAATATGTATCCGTGTTAATATAGTACCCAATGGGAAAATATCCATACAGATTCTGAATGATGGACATCGGTTGGATATAGAAAAAATAAACCGTATTCTACGGTCGGCTAAGGATCTTTCCAGCAATGGCATAGGAATTCAGTACGTTATTCGTATGCTGCAGGAGAAGTTTCGTAATACTTATGAGTTTAATGCCCGTGTAATAAATGATATGAATTGTATAGAGCTTGTAATTCCATTTTGTAAGGGTGGTTACTATGCTAAAAGCGCTGATAGTAGATGATGAAAAATTATTTAGGATAGAACTTAAGAAATTGATTGATTGGTCTGAATATCAGATAGAAATTGTGGGAGAGGCCGAAAATGGCCGTGCTGCCATTCAATTTTTGTCACAGCATGAGGTAGATATAATAATATCGGATCTTTCAATGCCAGGACTATCTGGAATTGAGTTTCTTAAAACCGTGCGTAAACAGTTTCCAAAGGTTCACATAGTTGTTATAACCATGCATAAGAATTTCGAGTTTATTCAACAGGCTATGCGTATTGGTGCAGTGGATTATATCACTAAAACCCAAATAGAAAAAGAGAACCTGGGTGTTATCATTCAGAACATTATAAAACGGCTTTCTAATGTCCCTGGCGAAGAGTGTTGCGTTACTGACAGGATATCTGTTGTGCTGGAACTAGTTCCTGAAACTTTGTCTGTCACATCAGAGTTTCGCAAGCTATCAGAAGGTATTTGGCTGGTGCCTTCGGATATGTATGATTTCCCGCAGCAAAATGTGATATTGCTTCGTATTTCAGGTGCGTTGGGAATGACTTTTCGACAATTAACAGCCTGTGTTCAAGAATATGTAAATCGGCATCTTTTTTACGATTTTATGCCGGAAAAATTTATCTATGATTTTAATATATCGAAGTTAAACCCATGTATAATAAGCCCGTATACAATCAGCAGGAGGGACGAAATTGCATCATTTTTTATGGAAGCTGATTGGTTATTGGATTCTTCTCTCTATAAAAAGCTGATGGATGAGATACCCGATATGCAGATGACCAAGGAAGAAATTATTGTATTATTTTATCAGGCATTTTTGACCTGCATGCCATATCTTAATTTAAAACCTACTGATTACTTCAACGGAACTCAAAAATTAGCCTGGTGGTATCAATGGCGTAGCTGGTTGGACGATCTTCGGTCCCGTACCATACCTTATATCTACCCGGAAGACAGCCCCAAATATGCAATACAAAAAGCAATCTCATACATTAATGAACACTATTTGGAAGATATATCATTAACGCATCTCCTTAATATAACAGCTATGAGTAAAAGCCGTTTTTGCTATTATTTCAGGATAATAACGGGTAAGTCGTTTGTTGATTACATTAAACAATTACGAATAGAATATGCCAAAAAACTACTGATGGAAACGGATCAACCCATTGCGTGGGTAGCTGAACAAGTTGGCTATCCAAATGAGAGATATTTTCGTAGGGTTTTTAGGGAATGTACCAGCTATTCACCTATCCAATTCAGATTGCACAAGTGCAAACAGATCTCCCGTCAGTGAATATATTGTGTACTATTGTACCGTTTTTTGATACATATGGACCTGTTATGTTTAATACAAAACATCTATAATCACAAACACAAGGAACTATTAATGAGCCGATACAATATAGGCTCCACCGGAGTTCCAGAAAATTGAAAAGGGGGAATATTATGAGAAGACCTGTTGCTCTTTTTTTGGTAGTAATCCTTTGTATAGCTCTGTTATTTGGCTGCTCTTCTAAACCCGGCAGCACAGATGTTGGTGATTCTACTGATTCTTCATCATCTGATACATCCGGTAGCGAAAAGGATGATAGTTCGGATACCGCTTCGGAAGCAGAAAAAACACCTGATGAATTGCTCCATGAAAAGTATCCTGAACCTGTTAAAATCAGAATTGTTCTTGGGTACAGAGATTCCGAGAATCCTGACACACCTGATAGCGTCACACCAGAGACGGCAACGGCTGTAAAGAAATTTAAGGAATTGTTTAACATCGAATTGGAGTATCTCTGGATCGTAAACACCGATCAGTACGAAGCTAAGTTTGCTGCAGAACTTGCTGCAGGTAACTTGCCAGATGTTATGATGCTTTCGCCGAATCAATTTGAAGACCTTTGTTCTCAAGGTGCTTTGGGAGATCTTACAGACGCCTATAATAAATATGCAAACGAAAGTATTAAGAAAGTAGTTGATTTTGATGGCCAGTTAATCAACGCAGGAGTTCGTGACGGTAAACTATATGGCCTTCCAATGGCAACTTATCCCGGACAAGTAACAAGTCAGATTTATTATGATATGAATAAGCTTAAAGAAGCAGGTATTACCGATTATGATCAACTGCCAAAAACCGTTGAAGAATTTGAGGCACTTTGTGATAAACTTCTTACGATGGATTTGGATGGCAATGGCAAGACAGGCGATCCGGTTTTTCCGGCTAACAAACACTATTATGGTTCCGGATTGGCTGATTTCAGCCCCGTATTCCATGCGTATGAGAGCTGGGCATGGGGCTGGTTTGATGATGGAAGTGGCAATCTGGTATATGCAGGTATTCAGCCCGAATTAAAAGAATCGCTTACCAAGCTTAATGAATGGTACAAGAAGGGTTACTTTGCAAAAGATTTTGCAGCCCTGGATGTGTGGACAGCCGATTCGTCAGTTGTTGCTGATATTGTTGCAGGCAAATATGCTATCGTTCTGGGATCGTGGTGGATTCCCAACTGGCCTTTAAACGAACACAAGAAAAATGATCCGGATGCTGACTGGGTTGTTGGGCCAACCTTGTCAAAGGATGGGAACCTGCCAACAATTTTGGTACCCCGCTATCCGGTTAACAATTTTGTTGCAGTAAGCAAGGATTTCAAGTATCCGGAAGCTGTTTTCAAAATGATGAACTGGTCCCTGGAATATGAAAAAATGACATCTAACCCTGAATGGCTGGAAAATGCAACTGAAGAACAAATTCTCGAAAAGGACTCCCATGTATATCTTTGGCTGCCTTATCGTACTTATTGTCCCAGTTCATTGATAGAGAATTATGAATTTGTCGCTGCCAAGAGGGAAGCAGGTATCACCACTATCGACCCGGAGGAAGCACCTAACAACAACGAGTTCTGGGGATCCTGGAGTGCATATTTAAAGCATATGGACGGCACAGAAGATGCAATTTCCTGGGGCCGTTACTTAAGCCGACTCGATCCCAATGGTGGCGTTGCCAAGATGTTTGAGCTTTATACCAATGCTGAGAAGAAATATGATGAGGTCTATATTACTACGCCATCAATGATTACCAAACAAGGCGAAATGGATAAATACCGTGATACTACCTTCCTGAGTATGATTATGGGCGAAACACCCATCAGCGATTTTGATAAATATGTTTCTGAGTGGAAAAAATTAGGCGGGGACGATATAGCGCGCGAAGTTAATGAATGGTATAAGAATAATAAGTAGGTTCAAACGACCCAAAAAGGGAGCAGAAACAATCTGCCCCCTTTTTCGGGTATTTTTATAAGGAGGCCGACAGATATGGTTTATAGCTCGAAAGAAATTCGAAAGAAACGTGCAAAGCTTAATCGAACTGATGCTCTGCATATTATGCTGATTCCAGCTGTTGTCTTTACGTTTATTTTTTACTATCTTCCATTGTTTGGCATAGTAATGGCTTTTCAGAATTTCAAGCCATTGCTGGGTTTTACAAAGTCAGAATGGGTAGGTTTTGAGCAATTTCGATATATATTTACCATTCCAAGTTTTTGGATTGCATGCAGAAATACCTTTATTATTGCTTTTTTTAAAATTATACTGAATATTATAGTACCCCTGACACTATCATTACTGCTTAATGAACTAATCGGTAATAAATTCAAGCGATTTGTTCAAACAATAATATTTATTCCCTATTTCTTCTCATGGGCAATTTTAGGCGGCATGGTTATTGAAATTTTCTCTTATGACGGCGCTATTAACAATTTAATTGCCGCTTTAGGTGGAGAACCTATTGCCTTTTTGATTAGCAATGCCTGGTTTCGGCCAATTATCATTGCTTCTGATGTCTGGAAAAATATTGGGTATAATACGGTGCTTTTTTTAGCAGCTATAACAAATATTGATCCAACATTATATGAAGCTGCTGTAGTAGACGGGGCAGGACGTTTTAAACAGTTGACCAAGATTACGTTGCCCAGTATAGCTTCTATGATCGTATTGCTTACGATTTTGGGACTTGGAGGAATTTTAAATGCCGGGTTTGAGCAGATATTCATAATGTACAATCCTATAGTTGAAAAGACGGTGGATATAATTGATACATTTGTTTACCGCCTCGGTATTGTTTCAACCCAATATTCTGCAGCGGCTGCAGCGGGTTTATTCAAGTCAGTTGTCTCCATGGTTTTTGTAGGTGCCTCCTATTGGTTAGCTTACAAAACCACAGAATATCGTGTATTTTAGGGGGTGAACCGCATAAGATATGAAAAATAAGGAAAGAACGAAAATAAGAGAGAGCAAATCACGGCTTATCTTTAATATATTCAATTATACTCTGCTGGCTTTATTGTCGATTACTTATATTTTTCCGATTCTTCACGTATTTTCTCTATCCCTGTCCAGCTCTACGGCTGCTGCGGCAGGGAAAGTCAGCTTTTTCCCAGTTGACTTTTCCTGGGATGCTTATGCTTATCTAATGAGAAAGGCCGATTTTTTCCGCTCGGTCAATATTTCTTTCTGGAGAGTAGTGATAGGTTCTTTAGTCAATATGACTTTGATAGTTCTGACCGCTTATCCCTTGTCCAGATCATCGGAAAAATTTGCATGGAGAAATGTATACATGGTTTTCTTCGCTGTTACCATGTTTATTGGAGGAGGATTAATCCCTACCTATATGGTTATAAGACAGCTAAAGCTGCTTGACACTTTTTGGGCTCTCATTTTTCCCGCTGCTGTTAATGTATGGCATATAATTATCATGATGAATTTTTTCCGGGGATTACCTTCGGCAGTAGAAGAAGCAGCAGCCATAGATGGTGCTTCTCATTGGCGTATTCTCTTTCAAATATATTTACCAATGTCCTTGCCAAGTTTGGCTTCACTTTTGCTCTTTTGCATAATAGGGCATTGGAATGCCTGGTTTGATGGAATGTTTTATATGAATTCACCTTCCAATTATCCAATGGCAACCTACCTTGCTACTCAAATATTGAATAATAACAGAAACATAACCAACATGACCCCCGAACAATTGGAAAAATTGGTGGCGCTTCACGAAAAAACGATGAGATCTGCCCAGCTTTTTCTTTCTATCGTCCCTATACTCATTGTTTATCCATTTCTCCAGAAATTTTTTATTAAAGGTATTGTTATTGGCTCCGTAAAGCAATAATTAAGGAGAGGATGATTAAAAGTGAGTTACGCACAAATCAAAAAATACAACGGGCAACCTACAATAATGATCGACGGTAAACCTTATCCACCTATGGGTATGACGACGCGAATTTTAAAACACGACTATTTGAAAGCCTTGGGAGAAGCGGGTATTAAAATATACTTTATTATGGCCAACACTCGCTGGTTGCGTCCGGGCAGAGAGTGGGTGGATGAGAATGGGGTTCACCAAAAAGAGCTTTCAGGTTTTGATAAATTCAAACAAGATGCAGAAAATTTATTGAAAGCAGTTCCCGATGCATACATCATTGTACGTATCGGTATGCATCCGCCGGTTGACTGGGTAGAGAGCCATATAGGTGAGGATGTTATGCAATACAATGATGGTTCCCACCAACCCGCAATTCTGGTTTCCGAAGTACACCGTGATGTGCTTCCCGGAATGTACTCCCTTTGCTCGGAAGCATGGCGGCAAGATGGAACCAAGGCATTGCAGGAATTTTGCGATGAAGTTGACACCTTACCTTTTGCTGACCGTATTATAGGTTATTTTCTTGCAGCTGGTGGTACATCGGAATGGTATCCTGTTAACCCGCTGGAGATTTGGGACAAGGGATTATATGCTGACTTCAGTCCTGCATTTAGAAAAGAATACACCCGCATCTTGAAAGAAAAATATGGTACAGAGGAAGCTTTGCGAAAAGCGTGGAATGATCCTGCAGCTTCTTTCGATAAACCTTATATTCCAACACTGGAAGAGCGAAAATATATTCGTATTGACGATAAGATACTCGATGCTTTGCTTTATTATGAAAGTGCCGATCGGACCATCGGCAAAAAAATAGAAATGAATCCAAACTATGAAGGAAATCTAGGTGTTTTCCTTAATGCAAATCGATATCCTGCTGTGGCCGATTTCTATCAAGCATGGCATCGGGGAACGGCCAACACCATTATCCATTTTGCCAAAGTTATAAAGGAACGTTATCCAGGAAAATTAGTCGGTGCTTTTTATGGCTCTTATGGATGCACGGATTTCTACAGTGCATCTACTGCAGGTGCAACACTTGCTATTCTTGATTCCGGATACGTGGATTTTCTTGCAGCTCCCGGTGTTTATAACAACCGGGAACCGGGTGGGTACGTTGCTCAGCGTGAGATGCAGGATTCTTTCCGATTGCGCAATCAAATTTTTGTAGCAGAGGAAGATAGCCGTACACATCTGGATAATGATTTTTACAGGGATTCAATGGGTTTGTATACCATTACTGATACTATTGATACTCTAAAGCGGGATTTTGCGCGCAATATTTGTGAGGACACTTTTGCATGGTGGTTTGATCAGTTTTTGGAAAGCGGACGGTACATGGATGACCAAATCTATGACTTGTTCAAACGGCAACAGGAAATTGCCCATGTGGCGTATCAGTTTGATCGTACAAAGAAGAATGAAATTGCATTGATATACGACCAGGAGAGTATCCATTACGTATCAATTGCAACCAATTCCTTAATGCTTGATTATTATCGAACCTCTGATTTGGCGAGGATTGGTGCGCCTGTTGATTATTATTTTCATAATGATATGGCTCGCGATGATATGCCTGACTATAAACTTTACCTTATGATTAATACTTTCGCTTTATCAGATCATGAACGGGAGGTAATACATAGGAAAGCGGCACGTAACGGTGCAACTGTTGTTTGGTTATATGCGCCTGGCTTTATAAATCCCGACAGGGATATAAAAATGGATAATTCTTATATAGAAGAATTAACTGGATTCCGTATTGGGCGAATAGATAACACATGTTCTCCCCGATTCAAAATAGTAGCCGGACATCCAGCGCTGCGATATGGTGATATTCACCGGCGATACGGTTATATTGATCGTGATGTGCATTCCAATGTCTGGCTTGGAACGGTAATCACTCCACCTTTTGTCAATCCATGCTTCTATATTGACGATCCGGAAGCAGAGGTGCTTGGACATTACTGTATAAATGGCAAAGTTGCATTTGGAATGAAGAGGTATAAAGGTTTTACCAGCGTATATTGTGCAGCACAAATTCTTCGTTCTGAACTTTTGGCATCATTGGCGGAGTATTCCGGCTGTCACTTGTATACCCATAGTGATGACTGTCTTTATGCTAATGAAAATTTTGTCGCTATACATGCTAAGGATACCGGCCGTCGAACCATTTACTTTAAACAGCCCTGCAGCCCGTATGAAGTCTACGAGAAACGGTATTATGGAAACAATGTATCACGCATTGATGTGGACATGAGGATGGGTGAAACACTTATGTTCTGCGTGCGTAAGCTGGAACGGCCGTTCTGATGCCAAACCATGAACATGTATTACAATTTGTTTTTTATTTTAAATTAATTATGGGGAGAGCTTTATTTCACATATTATCCTCTCCGCCTGGAGGTGTTGAATATAACCATGAATACTGAAAAAACGGTGGTAGTAAGGCCGAATGTCATCGATGATGTTCTTGTTAATCCAGGTATTGGTTTTATGACATTCCAGAGATTTAACGGAGATAAGCTGAATCCGGGCAAAGAATGGACGGAAGGTTTTCCGATTGAATATCAGGAGTTTAATGGAAATCTTAAAGTTGAGGGTTACCCCATGACTTCCATTGCATATTTCCGGGTTTACTGGAGATATCTTGAGCCGGAAAAGGGCAAGTACAATTGGGCCATGATTGACAAGGCTTTAAAAACGGCTCATGAAAGGCAACAGACCCTCATGTTCCGCTTGGCGCCGTATGGGACAGAAACTAAGGATACGGATGTACCCGATTGGTATCGGGAAATGGTGGGTGAGGAAAAGAGATATGCAGATGCAAGATGGAGAGTGGATCCAGAAGATCCTCGATATGTTGAGTATTTCGGAGGATTGATACGAAAGCTGGGTGAACGGTATGACGGGCATCCGGACTTGGAGTCTGTGGATATGTCAATCGTAGGTCCATGGGGAGAAGGAGCCGGATCACATCTTTTAAGCCAACACACCAGGGAAGCATTAATTGATGCTTATGTAGAATCTTTTAGGCGGACGCCACTTTTGATACTCATCAGTGATCCAAAAACTCATGCCTATGCTAATTCAAGGGCTAATGTTGGCTGGAGAGCTGATTGTCTGGGTGATATGGGTGTCTGGCATCATATGACGGATATCTACCCCCAAAGAATGATTGAGGGCGGTATGCAGGATGCCTGGAAGAAAGCCCCTGTATCCTTTGAGGTATGCTGGGTTGTAAAACATTGGCTGGATATGGGATGGGACATAGACTATATTATCGAACAATCTCTGAAATGGCATATTTCTTCTTTTAATGCCAAATCTTCTCCAATACCGAAAGAATGGGAACCCAATATAGAGCGATGGCTGAAGAAAATGGGCTATCGGTTTGCTCTGCGGAGGTTTGAATATCCTGAAATGGTAATGCCCGGAGGAAAGCTGGAGTTTCAATCCTGGTGGGAGAATCTTGGAGTTGCCCCTTGCTATAAGCGTTTTCCGTTAGCTATTCGACTGAAAAATGAGAACAAGACTTATATGGCGCTGACCGATGCTGATATACGAAGCTGGCTGCCGGGGGATATTCTTTTTAACGATAGGATTTTTATACCTTGGGATATGCCACAGGGGATCTATAAGCTGGAACTGGCAATTGTTGATCCGATATCCTTTGAAGCAAAGGTTCAGCTTGCAATCGAAGGACGACAGAATGATGGTTGGTATTATCTTGGCAACATTATAGTACGATAACTGTATATCCTAGGAAAAGGATTGATAGGCGATTGATAGGCGGACAGCAAACAACTCATTTCTTTATCTGCTTAATTATTGGACAAATTATCTTAATTAGGTAGAATAATATTTGGGTGAACATAAAGGGGAAAGAGGTAAAAAATTAAGTTGATGAAGAAAAGCGAGCAGTATACCAAGCAGGAATATCAGTAAGCTGAAGACACAGCAGGGGCTAAAAGAATATATGTATGAACAAAAAGTTTGCTCGTCCAGGTTTGGTTATACCTGAGCCTTCTTTTTCCAATATAAAAAAAGGAAGTGACACATAATGTCCAAGCTTACTTTTGCAAAATACGAAATGCCTTCGGCAGCGTTGGGCAAACTCAATCCCTTGCCCGATCTTCGTAGCGTTGGGGATCAGCACGCTTCCATTGCAATAGACGAGAAAACGATTACACCGGAAGAAGCACGGTATATGGGCTGGGGACAGGTAAAAAGCATATTGCCGTATTTACTGCAGGACGGATATGATCGAAAAAAGAAACAGCGATCCTGGGATGCTGCCGTCCTGGAGAACGATTTTATCCGTGCCACCTTCTTGCCGGAGCTGGGAGGGCGGCTTTGGTCGTTGATTGATAAGACGACGGGGCGGGAGCTGCTGCACCGCAATCCGGTCTTTCAACCGTGCAATCTGGCACTGCGAAATGCATGGGTTTCAGGTGGCGTGGAATGGAATATCGGCATTATCGGTCATACGCCCTTTACGGTAGATCGGGTGTTTGTTGAGGAGTTGGAGTTGGAGGATGGGACGCCGGTTCTCCGGATGTATGAGTATGAGCGGGTGCGCCGCTTGATCTTTCGTGTGGAAGCCATGCTGCCGAAGGATTCCAGGTATCTGTTTGTCCGGGTGCGAATTGATAACGCTTCGGATAGGGACACTGCGGTTTATTGGTGGAGCAATATAGCAGTTGATGAACGGGAGGACGTCAGAGTTCTTGTTCCGGCAGACAGGGCTTATTGGTGGGGATATAGTAAAATGATGAGAAAAGTGCCGATCCCGTATATGACGATTCGGGAAGACCGGATGAATGGAGGGGTTAAACAATCAGAGACACTGCACTGGGATATCAGCCGTCCTACCCAATTGCCCCATTCGATGGACTTCTTCTTTGATCTGCCGCCGGGACAGAGGCGGTGGATTGCTGCAGTAGACGGGGATGGATATGGATTGGTCCAGACTTCTACTGACCATTTGATAGGTCGCAAGCTATTTGTGTGGGGGATGGGAACGGGTGGACGAAATTGGCAGGCATTTCTGGCAAAACCCGGCTGTGCATATCTGGAAATTCAGGCTGGCCTTGCACGGACGCAGCTGGAGCATCTTCCCATGAAAGGCGGTGCAGTCCTGAGCTGGATGGAGGCATATGGGCCTATTGCTGCAGAAGCTGCGATAGTCCACGGAGATGATTGGCACCAGGCCGTAGGAGCACTGGAAAGAGAATTGGAGCAAGCATGTCCGCGGATAAAGGTAGAAGAGATGCATCAAAGAGTTCAGCAGGAACTGGATGGACGACGGGGCGAAATAAGAAAGATTGGCTCCGGTTGGGCTTTTGTACAAAAGGAACTACTGGGGGATAGATTTCGGGATGGAGGCCTCTGTTTTCCGGAATCCAGCCTGGGTCAGAGGGAATTGCCGTGGATTCATCTAATACGGGAGGGAGCTCTGCCCTGTCCGGAGATATTGGAGGAACCTGGCAGTTATCAGGTAGGCGAGGAGTGGGAACAAGTATTGGCCAGGTCCATTGAAAACGGGCATAGCAGTCACTGGTACGGCTATTATCAATATGGTGTAATGCTGGCCTATGCCGAAAGATTAAAGGACGCGGAAGCCGCGTTTGACAAATCCATCCAGTGTGCGGTTAATCCTTGGGCACTGCGCTGCAAGGCGGTGCTTCGGGAGGTTGCAGGAGATATGGAAGGTGCTGCAGATTTATACATCCAGGCTGTAAATATGCTACCTGAGCGTAGTATTGTTAAGGAAGCCTTCCAGATACTGAATAAAATTGGTAAATCACGGGAAGTCGTTCGTTTGTACGATAATCTTCCCGAAGATGTACGTGCTTTTGGCAGGATCAAATTGCTGCTGATCGAAGGGCTGCTGGGTGCAGGAGATATTGAGCGGGCAGAGAAAATGCTAAATGATAATATTGAAGTAGCTGATGTACGTGAGGGCGAGACTAAACTGACTGATCTTTGGTTCCGCATGACGGCCATGAAGCAGGCACGACAGATGGGAGTAGAACTTGACGATGCCCTGCTTGAACAGGTAAAGAAAGAATGCAAACCACCGGTACATCTGGATTTTCGTATGCGCTAATTTTTTCAAAATATTTGGTTATGGTTCAATAAGGCTAAATACTATTTTCAAAGAAGGGGGTTCACGCTTTCGCCGTGAACCCTGTAATTTTTCGCCTTGATTTTCCTCTGCAGGTATGATAAAATAGTCCCGTCATCCATAGGAGGGAGGAATTTCTGTGGCTGTTCTCAAGATCATACTTACCGTGCTGCTTGTTATTGCCGAATTGTTTCTAATCGTGGTCGTGTTGCTTCAATCCGGTAAAAAAGCTGGTCTGTCAGGTGCTATCGCGGGTGGAGCTGAGACCTTTTTCGGGAAGCACAAGGCAAGAAGTTTTGAAGGCAAGCTCCAGTTGCTCACAAAGCTATCTGCCGTAGTATTTATTGTAATAGCTGTACTTTTGGCTATATTGGATTAATGCAGACGATAAACATAATGAACGAAAACGACCCAACGGTCGTTTTTTCTATTATAGGGATTCATTGGAATTATGCTTTAATATACAGGAGATATGGGCGTTTCATCTCATGGTGCCGAATTGCCGAATGTTTAAAAGGTTTTTGATGTTCCTTAATGGATAAAGTGGCTGTGTGATGTTACCGACGGGATAAAATGATTCTATAATGCTGTATATTTCCAAGTATATTTGGCTAATTATAATAAAAGGTCTAATAAAACAATTATTAGAAAAAAATAGATATGTTGGGAGGATGTAGAGATGACAAGGGAAGACGCTCTGAAAATGGTGAGAGAGAATATAAAGAATAAAAATTTGGTGAAACATGCATTGGCCGTCGAGGCGGTTATGCGGGAATTGGCAAGGAGGTTTGGAGAACCTGAGGACAAATGGGGCTTGGTTGGGCTTATACATGATATTGATTATGAAAAGACTGCCGATAACCCTTCCCAGCACGGACTGTTGGGGGCGCAGATGCTTGCTGAGACAGGGTTGGATGAGGAAATAGTAAATGCCGTCAGGGCACATAATGAAGCCTTAGGCTATGAAAGGGTTACCAGGCTGGATAAGGCGCTGTATGCAGCCGACCCCGTGACGGGATTGATTGTGGCGGCAGCTCTGGTCAAACCCAGTAAAAAGCTGGCCGATGTGGATACTGAGTTTGTGCTGAAAAAATATAAGGAGAAATCCTTTGCCCGGGGTGCTTCCAGGGAACAGATAAACAGCTGTGAGGAGCTGGGACTTACTCTCGAGGAGTTTATTGGCTTATCAATCGATGCCATGCAAAGCATAGCCGGTGAATTAGGGCTATAGATACATAGGATATTTTATTGAGGAGGATACAAGTTTGAATATAAAGGAAAGGATACTCGATGTTTTGGGAAATAGCAATCAGCCTCCCATGTACATTGAACAGTTGATGGATCTCATGGACATTTCCCCTGGTGAAAAGGTGATATTTCAGTCTATTTTGGATGAAATGGTGAAGGATGGGCAAGTTATCCAGACCAAGAAGAAAAAATATGCTCTTCCTGAGAGTTTAGGATACATTATTGGAAGGATACAAGGCAATGCGAGGGGGTTTGGTTTTCTCATACCCGATGATCCCAAGCAGGAGGATATTTATATATCAGCTGAGAATATGAATGGTGCTATGCACAATGATAGGGTTATAGCCCGCCTGTTGCACCGAGGGACATACGGTTATCCCTCCAATGAAGGGGAAGTGTATAAGATACTGGAACGGGCAAATAAAACCCTTGTTGGAACATTTGAAAGCAATGGCAACGGTCGTCATGGTTTTGTTGTTCCGGATGACCCCAGAATTGGAAAGGATGTATTTATTCCTGTTTTTGATAGAAGCCAGGTAAAGACGGGTTATAAGGTGGTCGTTGAGATTAACAAATGGCCGGAATACAGGAGAAATCCCCAGGGGCGGATTATTGAGGTTTTGGGGCATAAGGATGAGGCCGGGACCGATGTCCTGTCAATTATACGACAGTATAAGCTGCCTGAAAAATTTCTGCCGAAAGTTGAGGCGGCAGCTGCCCAGATTGAGCAAACAGTGTCGGAACAGGATAAATCGGGGCGTAAAGATTTACGGCATATGCAGACCTTTACAATTGACGGAGCCGATGCTAAGGACTTTGATGATGCCGTGTCCCTTGAAATTGCCGAGGACGGCCATTTTCTGTTAGGTGTTCACATTGCAGATGTAAGCCATTATGTGAAAGAGGGGACACCTTTGGATGAAGAAGCGTTGGCCCGGGGGACAAGCGTATATCTTGTTGACAGGGTTATTACCATGCTGCCACCTGAGTTGTCCAATGGTATATGCAGCCTTAATCCTGACGTGGATCGCCTTACTTTATCGGTGATAATGGAGATCGATGAGGAAGGCAGGGTGCTTGATTACCAGATATATGAAAGCGTTATTCGAAGCAAAAAGCGTATGATATATGAAGAGGTCAACAGGATCCTTGAAGATGAGGATGAGGACCTGATGGCCGAGTATGCCGATTTTATAGCAGATTTGAAGAACATGGAGCGTCTGTGTCGCATACTGCACAAGCGCAGAATGAAGAGGGGCAGCCTCGATTTTGATCTGAACGAATCAAAAATAACTCTGGATGCTCGGGGCAAGGTGACGGATGTCAGGCTGTACAATCGTGGAATAGGAGAGCGCATGATTGAGGAGTTTATGCTTATATGCAATGAAACCATAGCCCAGCATGTGTTCTGGAGGAACTTACCTTTTATGTACCGCATACACGAGGAACCCGATGTTGAGAAGATGCTGGAATTTAATGAATTCATACACAATTTTGGGTATCACCTAAAGGGCATTGGAGGGCGCATACATCCCAAAGCGCTTCAGCATCTTCTGGAAGAAATCCGCGGTACACGGGAAGAGGCTATTATAAATGCGGTTATGCTTAGATCCCTGCAAAAAGCCAGGTACAGTCCGGAGAATACAGGACACTTTGGCTTGGCTGCACAGCACTACTGTCACTTTACTTCCCCCATTAGAAGGTATCCTGATCTGGTAAATCACAGGATAATTAAGGACATGCTTAACGAACGCCTGAATGAAAAGCGTATTGCTAATCTGGAAAGGCTTTTACCCGAGATGGCACAGCATTGCTCCGAGCGTGAGATTCTTGCAGATGAAGTGGAACGTGAGGTTGAAGATTTAAAGAAAGCCGAATTTGTTCTGGATAAAATAGGTATGGAATTCGATGGCATAATATCCGGGGTTACCAATTATGGACTCTACGTTGAACTGGAAAACACGGTGGAAGGCTTGGTACACATAAGTACCATGGATGATGATTATTACGTATATTACGAGAAACATTATTGTCTCATAGGACAGAGAACCGGCAAGGTATATCGCTTGGGTGACCTGGTCAGCATCAGAATTGTGGGTGTTGATATGGCTTCAAGAAATATTGATTTTGTACTGGTAGACTAGCAATCCAGATAATGCGAAGAGAAGGGTGGGCTTGAGATTAAAGAGGTTTTGTCGCTTTTGTGTGGTATCCATTGATACTTCCCAACTGGGATGAAATGACGCCGGCAAACATCAGAAGGCAGCCTGTATAAGCCCTGAGGCTCATTGTTTCGCCAAGGATCAAAAATTCCCCGATAGCAGCAAATACTGACTCCAGGCTAAGTAGGATTGCTGCATGGGAAGGACGGGCATACTTTTGCCCATATATCTGTAAGGTGTATGCAATGCCCACCGATGCTATTCCACCGTACAATATAGGTACAGCTGCTTGAACAATGCCGTCGATGGTTATATCTTCAAATACAAGAGCAAGGATCAAGCTCAGCAATGAACAGAATATATATTGAACTAGAGACAGTTTAAGAGGCTCATACTTCCGGTTGAATCTATCGATAAACAATATATGTCCGGCCCAGAAAAAGGAGCCCAAAAACACCAACAGGTCTCCCCTTGCAATGGAAAAATCTTCATTAATGCTTATAAGATATAGGCCGGCAAGTGAAACAACTCCCGCTATCCACGTGCTTGCATTTATTTTTTGTTTAAAGAAAATGCCGAAAAGGGGAACAAGGATGAGATAAAAGCCGGTAATGAATGCAGCTTTGCCTGCTGTGGTCTCCTTCAGGCCAAGCTGCTGTAGCGTTACCCCGGCGAAGAGCATAAGTCCAATTATGGTGCCCGCTTTGATTACTTCAAAAGGCTTGCTGTCTTCGGATTTAAAATTTATTGATCCTCCATTTTTTGCTTTATATTCGGAAAACAGAACCAACGGTATGAGCGATATGGAGCCCAGTGCAAATCTGATTCCATTAAAGGTAAGAGAACCGACATATTTGATCCCTACCCTTTGGGCTATGAAAGCGAATCCCCATATCATAGATGTAAGAAGAAGCAGTACATTGGCCTTGAGTGCCTTTTTGTTCATTATCATCATCCTCTACTGTATTGTTTGCAATAACTATATCTAATTTGGTGTGCTTTATATCAGTTTCCTCCATGCTTGTTCCATGGATATTCAGCGGTGAACCTTCTGAATGCTATTATGTTCGCCTTTTTATATAAATAAAAGCCTGAGACGAACTCAGAACTGCTGTCTAATCCACAGGGGTGAGCTATTGAAAAAACAGCATATATAGTTTATTATAAGCCAAAAAGTTTGTCAAACAGTTTTGCTATTCCCGCACATCCTTTTCATCAGACCAGGTGTTTTCCGGCTCAAATATTTGTCTTGACATGTCTTGACACGGCTTTATACATATGGTATCCTTTATATGCAATTTAATCGAATTAAGCAGCGCAGGTTATTGACCTGTGTAGGTGGGTATCGGGTGCGCTTGATGATGAAGATAGTTTGCCAAAGGACGATAGAGAATCAAACCCTATTTGTTCTGAATTGCCAGTGCAGGTAGGGTTATTTTGTCACATAGTAGGTGTTAAGTTAATGGCTGAGGAAGGTATCAAAGTAATTGCCCAGAATAAGAAGGCCAGGCATGACTATTTCATTGAAGAAACTTATGAAGCCGGTATTGTTTTGGTCGGGACCGAAGTTAAATCAATACGCTTAGGCAAGGTCAACATCCGAGATAGCTATGCTAGCATTAAGGATGGTGAGGTTTATCTCTACAATATGCATATAAGCCCCTATGAGAAGGGCAATATATTCAACAGAGATCCGTTAAGGACACGGAAGCTGCTGCTCAATCGCAGGGAGATAAACAAGCTTACCGGTTATGTACAGCAAAGGGGATATACCCTTGTTCCCACTAAAGTTTATTTGAAAAGGGGTTTGGTAAAGATCGAGCTGGCGGTCGCAAGGGGCAAAAAGATTTACGATAAGCGTGAAAGCATTGCTCGACGAGATGCGGAGAGGGCAATGGAAAGGGCCTTTCGCGAGCGCCAGAGGATATAGGCATGATGGGCAGACAGCATAAAAATATGGCTTGGTCTGCGGTGCAGGATATCATTAGAGGTGGGAAGCAGTAAGCCGTAAACAATGTTAAGTGAGAGTAGTAAATCGCATTAAATTAAATAATGAAGTACGCACTTATACGCAAATATAGCCAGATGATGGCATATAATAATAACACGATATACATCATGGGGGCGTACAGGTTTCGACGGGGATAGTCGAGACGAGAGAAGCGAGCCGCGGACTCCGGGGCCGCGTAAACAACCTGGAATTAAAAATAAGTGCAGACGACGCACAATTAGCCTTAGCTGCTTAATAAGCAGCTAACGTCCACCCTGTAGTGCCCACGCTGCAGGTGCTGGGCGCCGACTCAGTGGGGAACGAACCTGCCTAAGCTTTGCGGCAGGCCGGATATTTATGAAGCTACCAAAACCGGAATCCTGTCAGTGGGAGTCCGGTGGAGGGAATGTTAAAACACTGACTGCGCTCGGAGAAGCTTTCGTTGAGATATCTTCGGACAGGGGTTCGATTCAAAAAGAGTCGCCTTGCAGAGCGATCTGCAAGTGAAAACCCGGCTTAATCGGTGAAGCCGTAACGTAAAGCCGACGGTAACGCCGAGGGGTATGTGGAGAAATCCAACAGCCCTGTATCGACTCATAGGCTTCTAAATCCGATGTTTGGTATTATACATCGGACATGAAGTACTAGGATGGAAGCTAACAACGATAATCTGGTTTCCATAATACGCCGGGGAACTCCACACGGAGTTTAAGACATAGTCAGCACCGCTGGAAACAGTGGACGAATGTGTCCCCTCGCCTCCACCAGAAATAAAAGAGCAGTTGGTAAACCGACTGCTCTTTGCTTTTTTATTAGAGATAAATCTATTATATAATAATCCGCTTTTTCTAATAATTCAGGAGAGTATTTATCGTTTCTTATTGTTATGGTGTTCTTTAATCGTATTTGCCCCAGTTTGGTTGTTTCCAATATCCATCGGAAGTTCAGATTTTCAATACCATAGTTCAGGAACTATAAATCGGAAACGCAAATTAAGACGGCCTTTTATAACATGCTAAAATGAGGCCAGAAAAGATGATAATTTCCTAAATATGCACCTGAATTTGATATATTGCCGGATTATATACAATCCTTGTTTGTGAGAGCTTTTGTAGATGGACACAGGGACCCGAAAAAACGCCCGGATGCGGTTGAGTGGTATACCGCCCTCACAAGGATGCAGCGAAATCTTTCAACTTATTCTGAAGAGAAAACGCATATGTATTCAGCTCACTTAGAAAGGTGTCCCTGGTGTGAACTTAACAAAAGTATTCTGCTGCAAAAGTACAAACGATGGCAGAATTGCTTCAACAAGCCTCAATGATTAGTTGTGGGAATTATACAGCTACATCGCATGCCGCTGCCGGCTCTGCCCGAGGTAAATCTAAAAGTATTATGGCATCTTCGGGAATGTTTTGGTTCATTACGCTTGCAGTAGCACTGGGAATACAGGCAAAAATGCACAGCTTATGGTGGCCGCTGATTGTCGGAGAAGTTTTTGCTATGATATGGAAGCGGCTTGGCGAATATAGGCTTTAATCTCGGTATTTGGGCAGGTCCATGAGGCTTTGTTATATGCGGACTGATTGGTTTAATTATATACAATGCATTGCTCAGTATGAAAGGGAAGATATATGGTTATAGATTCCATACTATGCTCTATCTGTGATGATGTCATTTGCGTGTTCGGCAGGGTGGATACCATTAGTTTTTTTAATACAACTTGTGGTATATGTTATTGTAGGTATTCTCTTTCTTGGACTCTTGGACTCATGATAAAGATAGCTGAGATGCTTCCTTAAATTTTTATTATGAAATGCCTTTGAAAGAAAATAATAAGCGGACTCAACAGGTGTCTTTATAAACTTGACGCTGTAAAAGAAAAGATAACCGAGACCATAGTTGCAGCAAAATACGCCAATAAAAAGAAGATGGCAATTCTTTTGTTTGGTAGCCCCGGCATCGGGAAAACAGCCATTATGAAAGCGGTAGCAAAAGTTCTGGGGAGGCCATATTTTTTCATTTCCTTGGGCTCTTCAATGGAATATTTGATAATATAAGGAATAAGCCTGGTTGATTTTTACATGAAAATTTTTTAATTTGTAGTAGGCTATTTCAAATAAAGAAATATGTTTATGAATAGACAAAAATAATATAAATTAAGCAAGATAAAAAAGATTAGATATTCAGAGCTGGACTTGACTAATAAACTGAATAATGTTCTGACTAATAAAAGACTTGATGAATTATATAAAGAGCAATTCCTAAATTACGGGGGTAAGACCAAAGATATATGAATATTACGCCGAGTTGATAGATTAAACGATATGGTGGCTTATTGTGCAAAACTTGACAAGTTCAGGTGATGATATATTATAATGATATTAGCACTCACCTAAAAAGAGTGATAACAGAAAAAGGGAAAGTTTTAGTTTATAGGGGGTATGTTCATGGGTACTGTACTTTTAGAGCTGTTGGAAAGGAAGGAAAGTGCTAAAAAGACAAGGAAAAACGGGTATGTACCGGCTGTTATATATGGACGGGGATTTGAAAATGGTAAGCCGGTAAAAATTGAGGCATCGAAACTAGCCAAAGCTCTAAAAGGTCAGGGTGCAACACCGAGGTTTTCGGCAATGGTAAATAAGGAAGAAACGGAAGTGCTCGTCAAAGAAGTTCAGAAGGATGCTATAACCGGCCAAATTCTTCATGTTGATATGCAGGCGTTAACCGGAGACGAACACGTCAGGGTAAAAGTTCCTGTAATACTCACGGGGAGGGAAGCATTGGAGAGAAATAACCTGATATTAGAGACTTATATTTCGGAGGTTGAAATTTCGGGGCCTGCTAATATCTTACCCGAATCGCTTTCTATTGATGTAAGTAATATGAATGCTGGAGATACAATAACAGTACGGAACATTAAACTTACAGTAACGGATGTACGTATACATACAGCAGAAGATGAGGTATTGGCTGTGGTTAGTGTACCAAAACAAGCCAGGCAAGCTGGTGAAGATAGTGATGAAAATGACGAGGGTTCCCAAGCAGCGGAGTAACAATTTATTTTGGAATAACAATTTATTGAGCGCGACAGCAAAGCAGGAAACTGCTGCGCTGTCTTTTTTTTGTGACCGGCTCTTTTCATATTGTTAGTTCTGTTCATAAAAGAGCTTTGTTGTTTGTTTATACACAAAATTTTTGGTCGGTCTCCATATTGATATTATACAGGAAATATAATATAATTTTTGCATACTGGTTCATTTTTTAGCGCATCTTTGTTGTAAAGACCCATTTTCAAAACAAATGAAAATTAAATAGTTAGGAGGACGGAAGCGTGGAAAAAAGAGAAAGGTTTGCTACCCGCTTAGGTTTTATCCTAATCTCTGCCGGATGCGCAATCGGATTAGGTGATGTCTGGCGTTTTCCTTACATAACAGGGCAATACGGTGGAGGTTTATTTGTTCTAGTCTATTTAGTTTTTATTTTTCTGCTTGGCGTACCCATTATGACAATGGAATATGCCGTAGGACGGGCTAGCCAGAAGAGCATTGCCACATCATTTAACGTTCTGGAGAAAAAAGGACAAAAATGGCATTGGATGGGCTATGCCGGTATTGCCGGAAACTACATACTTATGATGTTTTATACCACCGTTGCAGGTTGGATGCTGGCTTATTTCTATAAGTTCTTGGTAGGAAAATTCGATGGACTTGACACCCAGCAGGTTGCCCAAGTGTTTGGCGACTTGATAGCCAATCCTGTCGAAATGACCATATGGCTGGTTATTACAACCGTTCTTTGTTTTGGGATATGTTCGATGGGTCTGCAGGAAGGTGTAGAAAAGATTACAAAGATCATGATGGTATTGCTGCTGGTTATCATAGTGATACTTGCCATTAAATCCATGACACTTCCAAACGCAGGTGAAGGTCTTCGCTTTTATCTGCTGCCCGATATCAGCCGTGCAAAGGAATATGGTATATGGGAAATAGTATTTGCAGCCATGAGTCAGGCGTTTTTTACCCTGAGCATAGGGATTGGTTCTTTAGCGATATTTGGAAGCTATATTGATAAGGATAGAAGCCTGTTAGGCGAGTCCGTTAATGTCGCCATACTGGATACTGCCATTTCCCTTATTGCGGGGCTTATTATTTTTCCCGCCTGTTTCTCTTTTAATGTTGACCCAGGCGAGGGACCCGGTCTTGTATTTGTAACACTTCCCAATATTTTTAACTCAATGGCCGGAGGGAGAATTTGGGGCTCGCTGTTTTTCATATTTATGACATTTGCTGCCTATTCTACGGTTATTGCCGTATTTGAAAACATAATGTCCTTTGCTATGGACCTTTGGGGCTGGAGCCGCAAAAAAGCAGCTATAATCAACACGATTTTAATTATTGTACTTTCCATGCCTTGTATTTTAGGCTTTAATGTTCTAAGCCATATTCAGCCTTTAGGAGAAGGCAGTGGTATACTGGATCTGGAAGATTTTATACTCAGTTATAATTTATTGCCTCTGGGCTCACTGGTCTATTTGCTGTTCTGCGTTTCCCGCTACGGATGGGGGTTTGACAATTACCTGGAGGAGGTCAACACCGGTAAAGGGCTGAAAATGTCTCGCAGGTTAAGATGGTATCTTACATGGGTATTACCTGCCATTATTATAGTGGTATTTATTCAGGGGTATATTAACTTTTTCGGTAAATAAAGCGGTTTTACAATAAAGACCCGCTTTCAGGGATTAGAGGCTGTTGACAAAGCTATGTTGCCAACAGCCTATATTTTTGTTGTTATCGACACAATATATCTCATTTAAAATAAAGTGGAAATTGGATTATCGGCTGAGCATTGTTATACTGCATAGCTCTTGTATAAGGGAGGTAGGCAAATGTCCAAGACTCATATCCAAACAGACGGTGAGAGATTTCTCATAAACGGGAGGCTTACCTACTCAGAAATTGAAGACAGTAACCCCAATGCACATGGCCTTTTGATGAACGCACGTTTCATACAGGGGATATTTGATGACAAAGCCAATCCCGAGAAATTTGCCAGATTCGGAAAAAGAAAATTTGATCCCGAAGAGAATACCGATGCCTTGATAGCAGCGCTTCCCGAATGGTATTCATACGGGCTTAGGGCATTTACGGTGGGGCTTCAGGGAGGAGGTCCAGTATTTACAGTTGACGATCTGACGACAATACACAATACTCCATTTAGCGAGGATGGAAAATCCTTTGATGAAGCTTATGAAGGAAGACTGGAAAGACTCATCAAAGCTGCTGATGATATAGGCATGATAGTCATAGTAAGTTTCCTTTACCAGGGACAGGCTCACCGATTAAGGGATGGACGGGCGGTAAGAAATGCTGTGAGCACGGCCTGTGCGGTTCTTAAGAATATCAACAGCTCAAATGTTATAATTGAAGTTGCCAATGAGCACAACGTCGGCAATTTCAAACTGCACCCCATTATCCACTCTGCAGAGGGAGCCGCGTACCTGATTGAACTTGCACGGGAACAGTCTGGCGGTATGCCTGTCGGCTGCAGCGGTGGAGGGTATTATATAAACAAGGAGTTGGCCGATGCCAGCGATGTTATACTTATTCATGGCAATGGCTGTACAAGGCAGGAGTTTTATAACATGGTTAAACGGATACGTGCATGGGATATGAATAAGCCCATAGTGTGTAATGAGGATTCTCCGTGCATCGGTCAGCTGGAGGTTGCTTTCAGAAATTATGCTTCATGGGGATATTACAATAACCTGACAAAACAGGAACCACCTGCCGATTGGAGGGTTACACCCGGGGAGGACACTTTCTTTGCAAGGAGAATGGCTGAAGGAATAGGCATTGAGTTGCCTCCCATCCCCTTTGAACAGCAGTACTATCTCCAGGGATTTGAACCCGACATGACGGTTGACAATAAAAGATGGATAAGGTTGGCCAGCCTGTACCCGGAGAGCATCAATTATGTAGAATTCTATAGGAACGGAAAGCTTGTTGATATTGCCTATGATGAGCCTTTTACGGTGAATTATGAAACAACCTGGATACAATCGCCGTGCTATATCAACCGTGAGGACAGAGAGTGGAAGGCGGTAGTATATCTGCGAAATGGTGAGATTGTCGAAAAGGCGGTGCACATTGGCTGATGCTTTGAAAGCCTGCTTTATAATATGAGTACAGGTTCATGATTTGGTATGTTGTACAATCCTGCTGTATGGTGGTATACTATATCCGGATAGAAAAAAACTGATATGGAATAAAATCTGACATGATATGTAAAATATATAAGTTATATATAGCTGCGGCAAAGATAAATCAGTTTTGGTAAGGTTAATCGTGTTATTCGGACTATAATAAGTTAATTGTTAATGCTACAATAGTAGTAATGAAATTATAGTGTATAGGGGAAATGGATATGGCAAAGCTCAGAGATTGGTTTGCTCCAAAGGATATGACCGAGGGTACGCCCTGGAAGCGAATTGTTGAATTTGCAATTCCCATGCTGATAGGCAATGTGGCTCAGCAGTTTTATAACACAGCTGATTCGATCATTGTCGGCAGGTATGTTGGGGATAATGCCCTTGCAGCTGTGGGCAGCGCATTTCCGGTACTTAATATATTGCTTGTGCTCTTTGTCGGTGTTGCTACAGGGGCCGGTATTATGGTTTCCCAGTATTTTGGTGCGAAGGTTCGGGAAAGGCTGTCCCGTACCATCGGAGTTTGTATTACCCTTACAGCGATAGTATCATTGATAATTATGTTGGTTGGACCTCCTATTACGCGCCCTTTGTTATCCTTGCTCAACACACCCGCTTCAATAATAGACTGGTGCACGGATTATATTATTATCCTCTTTGTCGGTAGCATAGGCTTTTCCTATTACAATATTCTGTCGGGTATACTGCGCGGCTTGGGGGATTCAGTATCAGCGCTTATGTTCCTGATTATTTCTACCATACTCAATGTGATACTGGATATTTGGTTTGTTGCGGGATTTAAAATGGGAGTTCCGGGGGTTGCTTTGGCAACGGTGATTGCTCAGACAATTTCGGCTATTCTCTGCTTTATTAAACTGTTGAGAATGAAGGATGTTATCGATTTTCGACTTGAAATGCTTAAACCCTTAAAGGAGTATGTTGTACAGATTTTCAAGCTGGGATTGCCTTCCGGCTTGACACAAGTTATATTTTCCATTGCAATGGTTACCGTACAATCGCTGACCAACACATTTGGAGAAATGGTTATCGCATGTAATGTTATTGTCATGCGCGTGGACGGGTTTGCTATGATGCCCAATTTTAGCTTTGGTATTGCCATGACCACCTTTGCCGGACAGAACGTAGGTGCGAAAAAATTAGACAGAGTGGCACAGGGGACACGGGATGGTTTAAAAATAGCGGTTGGTGTTTCTATTACCATAACGATTATTATATTAATCTTTGGCAAGTATTTGATGAGCATCTTTACCAGTACCACAGAGCTGGTAAATCTCAGCATGCATATGATGCGTATTCTTGCAGCGGGCTATATTGCAATGGCGGTAACCCAGGTGTTGTCCGGCGTTATGCGGGGTGCCGGAGATACCATGACTCCCATGTGGATATCGCTTATCACTACAATTATGCTAAGGGTACCGACCGCTTATGCAATTGCTTATTTCACACGAAGCCCAGCTTACCCTACGGGCAGGCCTGAATCGGTTTTTATATCCTTGCTGGTTGCCTGGGTGTGCGGAGCAATTATTACCAGCATTTTTTACAAAATCGGTAACTGGAGAAATAAAGCTATTGTAGAAAAGGGTTAAATGGTTTAATCTTCAGTCCCTCACTTCAACGCTGATGTATTGTGAAGTGAGGGTTTTTGTTTCATTGAGTCTGGCAAGATGCCATCCCCAGGCCGATCGGCTTAAATTAATTGTTTTTTTGGCAGACATACAGCTTATAATATATATAAAATATTAAATTTTTTGTGACCTCAGAATTGTATATACAATTCAAATAATTTGATTGTTGAAATTGTTTGTTGATGAATTTTTTAGCTTATTGCTGTTTGGGCTGGGCCAATGCATATATTTAGTATAGCAAGAGGAGGGAAAAATGCAGATTATAAAAGATGTTTTTCTGGTAAGCGGTTTTCCTTATGCCAGACATCCCAATGTGTATGCCGTAAAAGGCAGGGATGGGCTGATACTTGTGGATACTGGCCTGGATGAAGGGGATTTGGAGATAATTAATGAAAATATAGAGTATTGGGGCTTATCCGACTATCCTATATCCCACGTCCTTATAACTCACGAGCACTTTGATCATTGCGGGAATGCCCATATTTTTAAAAAGAAGGGAGCCAGAATAGTAGCCGGTCTTGAAGATGCAGAGGCTATAGAAACGGGAGATGACAGGACGATTGGATATGCTTTTCACAAGGAATTTATCCCCTGTAAGGTTGATATAAAGGTAGTGGATGGGGATATCATTGATGCAGCGGGCTTAATGTTCGGGGTTATACATGTGCCCGGTCATACTCCCGGATCAGTTTTTTATAAGCTGGAGCTGGATGGAAAGACTATCTTTTTCACAGGGGATGCAATAAGGGTCGGAACAAATTGCGAGTCTGCTTTTACCGGCTGGTCAGGCGGCATAGATTATGATATGAATCGGTATTTCGAAAGCATAAGAAAGGTGGCTAAGCTAAAACCGGATATTATTCTGGCAGGGCACTGGCAGCCTTGCTTAAAGGATGGATGGAAAATATTGCAGAAAGTATATACAAAAGTGCTGCTGGACTGGAGACAACCTGCAACCTATGTGTGATGACAGATTGTAAAACTTTTAAGCCAGGATAAAACAAACAAATAAAATAATGGAGGTAAAAAAATGAAGGAGATCACGTATTTTTATTTAAATGGATGTCCCTATTGTAAAATGGCGGATGAAATGATAGCCGAGCTGATCAATGAGAATCCCGGGTTTGCCAAGATTAAGATTAACAAAATTGAGGAACGGGAAAACGCCGAACTGGCTAACAGCTATGACTATTATTATGTACCGTGTCTGTGGATCGGGAAAGAAAAGCTTCATGAAGGAGTACCTACAAAAGAAAAAATTCGTAAAGTGTTGGAATTAGCACTGGAAGACTAGGGTTGTTGCCAGACTGATCGCTTGGGCGCTTGCAGATTGATTCAAATGTATTCAGCTGTTATACAGGCAGCTTGATGCCCGACCTGTTTGGGAGACCAAGATGCCCAAGGCGACTTAGATCTTTACGGAATGGCATGGATTCGGAGATATAACAGAAGCTTCACATTGCCAATCCCGATGAAACCGGTTTTCGAGATATTTGCACATTCCTCTCATAAAAAAATAGGTGATTTTTGATACATTTAGTGATAAGATAAAGTAAGAACGATTGCACAATTCATAAGGGATGTAGCAAATGCTATAAAGGCTTCAGCATTGGGATAATCACAAGAATAATTCATTTTTGCAGCGTTTTTCAGGCTGATAACATTATAATGGTGGAGGGATTGGGATGATGCCGAATAGCAGTGAAATGTATCTTTCCGAGTATATGCCAAAAAGTGAATTGGTGGTTGAACAGCATCAGGTTCCGCTTCCAAAATTTCCGGTGATTGATGTTCATACCCACTTTGGATCTGTCCTGTTGGGCCGGGATTATGACAAGCTTTATGATATCGAAGAGGTTGTCAGAAATTTTAAATCGTTTGGGGTCAAAAATATCATTAACCTGGACGGTCAATGGGGCGATGAACTGATACGAATATTGAAAAAAACTCAACCCCATGAGGATTTTATAATTACCTTCGGTTCCGTTGATGTGAGAAAACTGGATGACAGGGACTTTGAAAGCTATGTGAGGAAGACCATTCTGGAATCTAAGGAACGCGGAATCCGCGGATTAAAGTTCTTTAAGGATGTTAGTTTGGTAAATAAGGACAGAAATGGGAAGTATATTGCCGTAGACGATCCCCGTCTTCAGGTTATATGGGCAACAGCGGCTGAACTTGATCTGCCGGTTCTTATACATATAGCGGATCCTGTTGCTTTTTTCAAGCCTGTTGACAGATATAATGAGCGATATGAGGAGCTTTGTGTTCATCCTGATTGGTCTTATTATAAGCCGGGGATGTATACCTTCCAGGAATTGCTGGATATGCAAGAGAACCTGCTGGAGAGCAATCCTGATACCACATTTATTATTGCTCATTGCGGGTCCTATTCTGAGAATCTGGGATATGTAGCCCGGTGTTTGGACAGGTATCCAAATATGTATATCGATATCGCTGCCAGGATTGCTGAACTGGGGAGACAGCCTTATACTGCCAGAAAATTCTTTATAAAGTATCAGGACCGAATTCTGTTTGGTACAGACGTTGGTCCATTTAACCCCGAGTATCCTGTGCATTATCGTTTTTTGGAGACCTGGGACGAATACTTTGATTATTCGGATAATCCCATACCTCCTCAGGGAAGATGGAAAATCTACGGGATCGGGCTGGAAGATCAAGTGCTTGAAAAGGTTTATTATAAGAATGCTGAGAAGGTTTTGAAAATGGCAGACCAGTGAGGAGATGCAGCAAAATATGGATATGTTATTGAAGGTGGTATGGCAACCTTGAAGCAATATTTAGTGCTGAGTAATGATTAAGCATCATTGATTAAGAAATTGGTTTAAAGATAGGGGGGAGAGGGGCATGGCGAACAAAAAAGCACTGCTGGTTATCGATATGCTCAATGATTTTATCCAGCCCGAAGGAGCCCTGTATATCGGCGAGTCGGCTCGGGAGGTTACTCGACAAATTAAAAATATCATAGAAAGAGAAAGGCGCGACGATACGCCAGTTATATACATCTGCGACAGCCACAGGGCCGATGATGCTGAGTTTGCAATGTTCAAACCTCATTGTGTAAAAAACACCTGGGGCGGTGAAGTTGTTGATGCTCTGGCGCCCCAGCCTGGTGACTATATCATCTATAAGCGGAGATACAGCGCCTTTTTTGGAACCGATCTTGACGCTACGCTGCGGGAAATGGACATTTCTGAGTTAATACTCGTTGGTGTTTGCACGAATATTTGTGTGCTGTATACCGCTGCCGATGCAAGGATGCTCAACTATAAAGTAACCGTTATAAAGGATGCAGTTGCCTCATTTAGTTCAGAGGCGCATGAATTTGCTCTGAAGGAAATGGAGAATACGCTGGGCGCAAGGGTGACATAGGTGTTTGTTTGGATTTGAGCTGATACCGGTCATTATATCATTGGGGAGGCAGATATGGTGAAGCCGGTTCAGATGCGAATTTATTAAGACCCTTTTCCGGGTCTTTTTCTTTTTTGGTTGTTTTTGACGAATATAGTGTGGTATAAATATAATTAGATTGTGCAAAATAAACTTATGCATCTATAGACTCCACCAGTTAACAATGATATCATGGTATTAAGCACATAGGAAATTAGAGGACTTTTCCACTGCTGTCAGCAACATGGATTTGGAGATGTTTTGTAATATCAAGCGAGGACAGACATAAACAAGACATAGCTGGACGCTAATTTATAATAGCGCATGATAACAGCCATTGGAGAGGTGAAAGTATGGATTACAACATACTAATTGGAGGAGCTGCAGGTCAAGGAGTCGAGACCCTATCGTCTGTATTTGAGAAGCTGCTGAAGGGAAATGGTTTTAAACTGTTTTCCATAAGGGATTATATGTCCAGAATAAGGGGTGGACATAATTTCGCCCAAATACGTTTTGCAGACCACTGCCTTTATTCCCACGTTGATGCTCTTGACGGAATAATAGCCCTAAATGATGAAACAGTGGATAATCACATCAACAGGCTTAAACCCGAAGGATTTATAATTTGCGATAACGGAACACAAAGGGAAGACCACAGGATAATTAAGCTGCCCCTGATTGACACGGCAAGGAGAATTGGGAACATCAGGGTGTCTGGCAGCGTTGCTCTGGGGGCAGCAATGGGTTTGTTGGGATTAAAGCTGGATGAGGCCGAAAATGTATACAATCAGTTTTTCAGGCCGGACATAGCAAATCTAAACGTTAAGGCAATTCTGGAAGGCAGCAGTTTTGTTCAGCCAAGGTATAAGCTTCATGCATCCGGCCAGGACGACGGCATACTGATAAACGGCAATCAGGCTGTTGCGCTGGGTGCTTTGGCTGCAGGATGCAAATTTTATTCTGCCTATCCAATGACCCCCTCTACCAGCATTATGAATTATCTGGCTTCAAAGATGACCGATGCTGAAATTGTGGTTGAACAAGCCGAAGATGAAATTGCGGCCATAAATATGGCGATCGGGGCTTCTTATGCGGGGGCCAGAGCCATGACCGGGACTTCCGGGGGTGGATTTTCTCTCATGGTCGAAGGACTCGGGCTGGCGGGAATGCTTGAGGTTCCCCTAGTAATTGCCGAAGTTCAGCGGCCGGGGCCTGTAACCGGTTTTCCTACCAGAACCGAGCAGGGCGATTTAAAGTTTGTGATATCAGCCTCTCAGGGCGAGTTTCCCCGCATGGTTATTGCTTTGAGAAATCCGGAGGATGCATTTTATCAAACCATCAGAGCATTCAATCTGGCTGATAAATATCAAATTCCCGTGATACTTTTAAGCGATCAGTTCCTTGCCGATTCCGTAGTATCATTAGAGCCTTTTGATTTTGACGGGATTAGCCATGACAGGTATATAGCCATGGATGTCAAGGAAAGACCCTATAAAAGATATGAGCTTACGCCTACGGGTATATCGCCTCGGATTATTCCCGGGAAAATACCCGGAGTAACCGTTCTGGTGGACAGCGATGAACACGATGAATACGGATACATAACCGAATCGGCCCAGGTTAGGACGGATATGGTAAACAAGAGGATGAAAAAGCTGGAGATGCTTAAGCAGGAGCTGCAGGAACCATGGTTTGTGGGTGAAGAGGGCTGCGAAATATTGTTGCTGGCCTGGGGCTCAAGCTGGGGACCTGTGGCCGAAGCGGTAGCCACATTGAATAATGAACAGGATCAAAAATACGGAGCTCTTATTTTCGGCGATATATGGCCGCTGCCTACAAAGCTACTTATGGAGAAAAGCAAGAAGGCGAAGCGTATAATCAATGTGGAGCAGAACGCAACGGGGCAGCTTGCTTCCCTTGTTGCTGAAGCGACGGGTATGCTGTGTGATTTCAGCGTTTTGAAGTATGACGGGAGACCGATGAGTCCCCGGTATATTATAGAGAAAGTGAGGGGGATGAAATAGCCTTATGTGTGATATGAAGTTTGTTCTTTCAGAAACGGCATGGTGTCCCGGATGCGGAAATTTCAACATCCTAGATGCTTTAAAGATGGCACTGGAGAGGCTGGGTAAAAAACCCCATGAAGTGCTTATAGTTGGCGGAATAGGCCAGGCTGCAAAGACCCCCCAGTACATAAATGCAAACGGATTCTGCGGCCTTCACGGCAGGGCTCTACCTGCTGCAGTGGCTGCCAAAATAGTTAACAAGGATCTTACCGTAATCGTAAATACCGGTGACGGAGATTCGTACGGTGAGGGCGGAAATCATTTTATACATAACATTCGAAGGAATGTGGATATAGCCCACTTTGTTCACGACAATCAGATATACGGCCTGACCAAAGGGCAGGCATCTCCAACCACCGGCATTGGCCATGTCACCAGCGTACAGACCATCGGTACAATCAACGAACCATTAAACCCGGTACTTTTGGCAATAGCTTTAGGTGCCGGCTTTGTTGCCAGAGCCTTCAGCGGAGACAAGGAGCATCTGGCCTCGATTATGGTTGAAGCTATAAAGTATAGGGGATATGCGTTGGTGGATATACTGCAGCCGTGTGTCACATTCAACAAGATCAACACCTTTCAATGGTATAACAGGAGGGTTTACAAGCTTGGTGATGACTATGACCCAACCGACAGGGTAAAAGCTATGGAAAAGGCTATGGAATGGGGAGACCGGATTCCCATTGGCATAATTTACAGGGAAGAAAAGCCGGCCTATTGTGATAAAATTGAATTCTTAAGGGATGGAGAGTCTTTGATTGACCGACAGGTGGATCTTGAGAAGATAAAAAGCTATATGAATGATTTCGTTTGATCCCCTGACAAATGATGATACCTTTGCGACCGGCTGTGTACGGGCAGCTCAATGTGGATGGATGAAATGACTGTTATTGAGGGAGGAGTTGTTATGGATAGGATAAAAAAGATTTTGAGCTTTGCCATGAGGATGGAGAAAAACTCGGTGGATTTCTATGAGTTTTTTATGGACAAGGATGTTTCAAACGAGGCCAGAAAGCTGTTTGAGGAGCTGGCAGAGATAGAGCGGCAACATTTCAGTATTTTGAAGGAGCAATACGATAAACGGGGATTTACTGAGGCGCCCATTGAAATATCCTGGGTGGTGGATGAGACTTTCAAAGCAAGAGATCCCCATATACTGGCCGATAATTCTGATATGATTGCCGGTTATGATACAAACATATCCGATATTTCGGTAATGCGGATGGCATATCTTATAGAAACCGATTTCTCCTATTTTTACGGCAAGGCGATGAAAGCGGTTGAAGATGCCGAAGTTAAAAAACTGCTTTCCGATCTGGCTCAATGGGAGAAGCAGCACGGCGATATGTTTTACAGCAGGTATCTCGATTTGTTGGATAAGGAACTGAAGGATCTAAAGATTATTCTGGAGTAGAATTGGCTTTTTGTACTGCAGGTTTACAATTATGGTTAGCAATTCCCCGCCACCGTGTGGTGGTAGTTTGAGGAAAGCCCGGGTGTCCCGGGCTTTCTTGTTATTGACAGCAAAGTAGGCTTAAGAATAAATCGTTGTCTCAAAATGTTATTAATGCGAAAAAAAAGAAGGATAAGCATGTAATTATATCGAATTAATTATAATGTTGAGAATACGGAGTATTATTAATTAAGGAGGTGAGCACAGTATGATAGATTTTAAAAATGGCTGGTTTAAGCTGGCCCCAATTTCAAAGGCTGAAGGAGAAATGACGGTTGGCCCCATGCTTCTGGACGATGAAGAGGTCATTGAAGCCTTTAAATCGGTTCGTGATAAGTTAATTTTTACTAACAAAAGGATAATAGCCGTAAATGTACAAGGTGTTACAGGTAAAAAGGTGGATTATACATCACTTCCTTACAGCAGGATTCAAGCCTTTTCCGTTGAAACAGCCGGGGTTTTTGACAGGGACTGTGAACTTGAAGTGTATATCAGTTCCATTGGAAGGATCAAATTCGAATTGCGCGGTTCCTTCGACATACGGGCATTCAATAAAGCTATCAGTAAGTATATCCTGTAGATCCAAAAAGCAGATCAAGCAATAGACCCGATATTGAACAAGCTATATTTTTTATTTAAAATAGAACACTGCCTCTGTAATGGGGCTGGCGGTTGCTGGCAGTGAAATGATCTATGATGTAAGTGTTGTATTTCTTGTTTAAGAATATGACCGGGATTGAGGTAATTCTGATTTGAGGTGGTGTATATGGGACTTATAGTATTTTTTATGATAGGTTGTATTTCAGGATTTGTATTATTTAAAAGAGCATTTCTTAATAAGAGCGATGAAGCCTTTGTACCAGCTTATAAGGTTTCCGTAATCATTCCTGCCAGAAATGAAGAGCACAACCTGCCCTATTTACTGGAATCGTTGAAAAAGCAAACGTTAACCCCTTATGAAATCATTGTGGTTGATGATTTTTCATCGGACAAAACCAGTGAAATAGCCTGTCGGTACGGGGTCAAACTTGTCAAAAATACTGAACTGCCTGAAGGCTGGACCGGGAAAAATTGGGCTGTATGGAATGGATTCATGCAATCATCGGGGGACGTAATTGTATTTCTTGACGCCGATGTAAGATTGGCCCCCCGCGGCTTGGAGGCCCTTCTTAAGTCCAGAGAAGAGTGTGGAGGAGTCATATCGGTTGTTCCCTATCATCATACCGAAAAATTCTACGAGCGGCTGTCCCTTGTTCCGTGCATTATGGGTATATTTGCATTTACCTCACCTTTTGAGCAAAGGAGCAACCATAAAAGCCTGTACGGCTCCTGTATTGTAGCAACGAGGGAGGATTATGAAAGAATAAACGGTCATCAAAGCGTCAGAGGCGAAGTTATGGACGATATGACCCTGGGCAAGAGGTTTTCACAGGAAGGAATAAATGTTCAGAATTTCATAGGGCATGGGCTTGTGTCCTTCAGAATGTATCCAAAGGGGATAAAAAGTGAAATACAGGGTTTCAGCAAAGGTGCGGTTTTGGGGATGGTAAATCTGAGTCTGCCCACAGTAATGTTAATAGCTGTCTGGGCGGTTGGACTACTGTTATCGGGTGTTATGGCTCCTTTGCTGTTGCTAACCAATCATCCATGGCTGTATCCTTTTTTATTGGGTTATATTATGTTTACCCTTCAAATTTTATACCTTGTAAAATATACGGGGAATTATGGAATAATCATACCGTTGCTTCATTTCATATCATTCATGTTCTTTATATTGGTCATGGCCTATTCGGTTTATCAGGTTTCATTCCGGGGATGTGTTGCATGGAAGGGAAGACAAATTAATGTAAGGAGTCGGAAGAGCCTATGATTGTTTTATATTTGATAATAGAGTTTTTGAGCGGTTCCCTTATGTTTTCATACTGGCTGGGCCGTGCATGTAAAAAGGATCTGTCCACTGTTGGAGATGGCAACCCGGGGGCATTTAATTTGTGGAAAGCCGCCGGGTACAAAGTGGGTTTAATGGGTGTGTTTCTTGATTTTATGAAAGGATATTTCCCCCTCGTATTGCTGATAAACGGAAGCCATGTGAGCGGTTTATCCATTGCTGCCGTTGGAATTGCGCCGATTCTGGGGCATGCTTTCTCTCCGTTTATGAAGTTCAGGGGCGGAAAAGCTATTGCCGTGTCCTTTGGGGTATGGAGTGCGGTTACAAATTTCAGATGTTCATTTGCGTATGCGGTAATACTAGCTGTACTCCTGCTTATTGCCAGAGCCATTACTAAAGGTGAACCTACAAGTACCGAATCCGACGGAGTAATGGTGGTGCTGGGTATGTGGATGCTGGGATTTTATATCATTGCTTATGGATTCCCATACCATTTTGTTTTGCTTTGGTTGCAGAATGCTATTCTGTTTACTTATAAAAACAAAGAAAAGCTGCTGGTATTTTTCAAGGATATATACAGCAGATATGCCGGCAATGGTAAGACATCGGGTATGTAATAAAAGATACCCGTTTAATTAGTCCGATTTCCAGTTGGCTGTTGCGTTTAATTTTGGCCGGTATTATAATCTAATTATATCGATCATGCCAAAATAAAAAGTACAATTGCAGTAGCAGAGATCCAGGCAACTAATTTGGCGATATAAAATATTATAAAAGGCGGGAGAGGATATCGATGGGAAAACTGTTTCCGCGCACCAATGTTGGTGGTGTGTCGCTTTCCAGGATGATAATCGGTACCAACTGGATTTTGGGGTATAGTCATACCAGCTTGGCTGCTGATAACATGATTAGGTGTAAAAACCATTCACCCCAGGTAATAGCTGATATGCTGGAAGTTTTCCTTAATTCGGGTGTGGATACTATCATGGGGCCGTTTGTGGGTAATCCTCATCTTGTGGATGCGGTTAAATTGGCCGAGGATCGTACGGGAAAAGGGATGATTATCATCGACACGCCCATAATTAATGTAGACGACAATGCCGATGCGCGCAAAGAGGCCGAGAAGGTGATTTCAAGCAGCAAAAAGCTGGGCGCTACCTTTTGCCTGCCTCACCACTCTTCAGTGGAACAGCTGGTTAACAAAAACAAAAAGATTATCGACAGATTGCCTGACTATCTTAAGATGATACGGGATCATGATATGGTACCGGGTCTTTCGTGCCATATGCCCGAACTTGTTATCTACTCCGATCTCAATGAATATGATGTGGAAACATATATACAGATATATAACTGTATGGGTTTCCTGATGCAAGTAGAGGTTGAGTACATTCATAAGGTAATATGGAGTGCCAAAAAGCCGGTTATGACAATAAAGCCCATGGCGGCAGGGCGGGTAAGCCCATTTGTCGGCTTGACCTTCGTATGGCATACCATTCGCCCCTGTGATATGGTAACGGTGGGCTGCCTGACGCCTGAAGAGGCCGATGAAGACATAGAGATATCCCTGGCAGCGCTGGAAGGACGACCTCCAAAGCTGGAAGGTCGCAGCAGCCCGAAAAAGACCGAAATAATGAAAGATTAGATAAGCATTAACAGGATACGATACTGAAAATAAAATGGGCAGAGCGTATATTAGCTCTGCCCATTTTAATGGAATTACTTATTTGGATTTATTGATTGGTGTTAAAGCAGAGACAGAATTGACAAGGTAAAATTATATTTCTGTGTATAAAATAATCTCTAAATTGCAAAAATGGTCAAACCAAAGTGAACTAGGATTAGAAATACCTCAGATGAAGCCCCGATTTCATATTATAGTTTCAACGAATACATGACAGATTATACTTATTTTCGGCCTGTGCATACAGGTGATGCCGTGATATAATAAAGGATGAGATTATACTAAAAATAATATGATTACATATTGAAGGAGGTTACGCTGTATGAATAATATTTCGGAGGTAAAACTGGGGATTGTAGCCGTGAGCAGGGACTGTTTTCCGATTCAGCTCAGCGAATCCAGAAGAAAAGCCGTGGTTGCAGCCTGTGTTGGAAAAGGTATCGAAATTGTGGAAATACAGACTATCGTTGAAAATGAGAAGGATGTGCTCAGGGCTTTACAGGAGTTGCACTCTGCGGGGGTAAATGCCTTGGTGGTCTATTTGGGCAATTTTGGACCGGAGGGGCCTGAAACCATGCTTGCCCAAAAGTTTGGCGGACCTGCTATGTTTGCTGCGGCAGCGGAGGAGAGTGAAAACAATCTTATCGATGGGCGTGGGGACGCATACTGCGGAATGCTCAACGCATCTTATAATCTAGGTCTGCGCAAACTCAATCCATATATTCCCGAATATCCTGTTGGGACACCGGATGAAATTGCAGACATGATCCTGGATTTTAAAGATATTGCAAGGGTAATACTCGGTCTGTCAAAACTCAAGATCTTTGGATTTGGTCCCAGACCCCAGGACTTTTTGGCATGCAACGCTCCTATAAAACCGCTGTTTGATATAGGCGTCGAGATTATGGAAAACTCGGAGCTTGACCTGTTTGAATCTTTTAACCTGCATGCAAATGATCCCAGAATACCGTTGGTTGTAAAAGATATGGAGGAGGAATTGGGTGGAGGTAATAAGCTTCCCGGTATCCTTCCCAAGCTGGCACAGTATGAGATTACCTTGCTGGACTGGATGGAGAAATACATAGGGGCATCCGAATTTGCTGTGTTTGCCAATAAGTGCTGGCCCGCATTTCAAACCCAGTTTGGCTTTGTGCCGTGTTATGTCAATTCCAGGTTGGCTTCCAGAGGTATTCCGGTATCCTGCGAGGTAGATATCTACGGAGCATTGAGCGAATATATCATCGCATGCGCAACTGGCATACCTGCTACACTGCTTGATATAAACAATACGGTGCCGAAGGATATGTATGAGAATAATCGGGATAAGTTCGGAGATTACAAGTTGACCGATCTATTTATGGGCTTCCACTGCGGGAATACACCCAACTGTTACCTGAAAGACGGTACCTTGAAATATCAGCTTATCATGCACAGGTTACTGGAGCCAGACAAAGAGCCCGACATAACCAGGGGAACGCTTGAAGGAACCATAAAACCCGGGGATATCACCATATTCAGGCTCCAGGGCACGGCCGACTGCAGGTTGAGGAGCTATGTGGCCCAAGGCCAGGTTATTGATGTGGATCCCAAATCCTTTGGAGGTATCGGTGTTTTCGCTGTGAAAGAAATGGGAAGGTTCTACAGGCATGTTTTGATTGGGAAGCGGTTCCCGCATCATACTGCTGTAGCATTTAAGCACGCCGGCAAGGTACTTTTTGCTGCTATGAAGATGCTGGGAGTGGAGGATGTATCCTTTAATCAGCCTGTCCACATGCTCTATAAGGACGAAAACCCATTCAAATAAGGATGCAAATCCAAAAATATATTAGCCGTAGGGAGGTTATATAAATGGGTAAGAAGTACGCAATCGGTATAGATTTCGGGACCCAATCCGGGAGAGCCGTGTTGGTTGAAGTTGATACCGGCAGGGAAGTGGCTACTTCTGTAAAGATGTATCCCCATGGTGTTATGGATGAGTATCTGCCGGATGGGAAAACGAAGCTGGAACCCGACTGGGCTTTGCAGCATCCCCAGGATTATCTGGATGTATTGTCCGAAACCGTGCCGGCGGTTCTGAAGGAGGCCGGAGTGTCCCCCGATGATGTTATCGGCGTTGGCATAGATTTTACTGCATGTACCATGCTCCCTATAGACGAGGATGGAACTCCACTGTGTTTTTATGAGGAATATAAAACCAATCCCCACGCTTATGTGAAGCTATGGAAACATCACGCCGCCCAGGATGAGGCTAACAGGTTGAACCAGATAGCCGCTGAAAGAGGCGAAGAGTTTCTGATGCGATATGGGGGTAAAATTTCATCAGAATGGCTGTTCCCCAAAATATGGCAGATACTCAACGAAGCACCTGAAATATATGAAAGGGCGGCTAAATTTATTGAGGTTGCTGACTGGATCGTGCTTCAGCTCACCGGGCAGGAAAGGCGGAACAGCTGTACGGCAGGCTATAAAGCCATTTGGCATAAACATAAGGGATATCCTTCTCCGGATTTCTTTAAAGCCCTTGATCCCAGGCTTGAAAATGTGGTGGACGAGAAATTAAGCAGGGATATATATCCTATAGGTACAAAAGCCGGAGAGATAACTGAAAAAGCTGCCCGGTTAACCGGTTTATCGCCGGGGACGGCTGTTGCGGTTGGAAACGTGGACGCTCACGTTTCGGTTCCGGCGGTGGGAATAACCGAAGAGGGAAAAATGCTCATGATAATTGGTACATCTACCTGTCATATGCTGTTGGGCAAAGAAGAGAAGATGGTACCAGGAATGTGCGGTGTTGTTGAGGATGGAATCATCCCGGGTTATTTGGGCTATGAAGCCGGCCAATCCTGCGTGGGGGATCATTTTGAATGGTTCGTAAATAACTGTGTCCCGGCCGTATATCAGCAGGAAGCCAAGGATAAAGGTATAAGCCTTTACAGGCTGTTGGCTGAGAAAGCTGAGAAGCTGGCGGTAGGCGAAAGCGGTTTGGTTGCTCTTGACTGGTGGAACGGAAATCGTTCGGTGTTGGTGGACGTAGATCTTACCGGAGTAATTGTGGGGTGTACTCTGCTTACCAAGCCTGAGGAGATCTATAGAGCGCTTATTGAAGCTACCGCATATGGAACGAGGATGATTATAGAAACCTTTGAGGAAGCCGGAGTACCAATATATGAGCTCTATGCAGCCGGAGGAATTGCTGATAAGGATCCGTTTATGATGCAGATATACGCTGATGTGACCAACCGGGAGATAAAGATATCGGCATCCGCTCAGACAGCTGCCCTGGGTTCGGCCATGTTCGGTGCGGTGGCTGCCGGCAAGGAGAGGGGCGGATATGATTCCATTGTGGATGCTGCCAAGGCCATGGCCAGGGTTAAGGATATAGTGTATAAGCCGGTGCCTGAAAATGTGCGGATGTATGATAAGCTTTACGCCGAATACAAGATTTTGCATGATTATTTCGGCAGAGGTGCCAACGATGTCATGAAGCGGCTTAAGGAGATCCGCAGGCAGGTTGCCAAGGCATAACAATTTTATTTGCCCCCATCCAAAATGTGGATGGGGCATCTTATTTGAAGAATATCGGAGAAATCACCTTTTGGAAGGGTCCAGAGCCTGTTAACGAAAATATATGTTACAAAATTGATGAGGGATTTGCTTTTTTCCGGAATAGTACTTATAATAATGCTATAATGTTTATTGCAGCAATACGGTGTACATACCATATGGGATGGTGGGTTTTCAAATATTGTACATCGGCATTTCCGAGCTGGAAATTACTGCTTTCAGACATGATAATTCTTTGCTCAATACCTGATGGACTTTTTATTTTTCGGACATGATTTGTGTTATGATCTTAACAATATTGGAGGAATGTCATATGTACAAAACGGAAAATGAAATTATGGATCAATACCGGGCTTTGGAGCAAACATTCCAATACTTCATGTCAAGAGCATCGGATATTAAAGAATTTGTCGGACATCACAGCTTTAACAGTTTGACCTTTATTGGAGCCGGCTCAGGTTACTGTATCTGCCGTTCGTCTGAAACATCTGCAAAGATGCGATTGGGAATACCGGCTCACGCCATTCCGGCGGGTGATTTGATGCTTAATTTCCCCCATTATGAAAAAGTAATCCGGGACACGCTTCTTGTGGTTCCTTCCCGATCGGGGAGCACCAGTGAAGTTATCAGGGCGGTTCAGGATTCCAAGGATAAGTACGGGGTACCATGTATCTCAATTTGTGCTAAGCAGGATGCCGAAATATCCCATTTGGCTGATTTGAATCTTGAAATCCCCTGGGCTTTTGACGAGAGCGTTTGCCAGACCAGGACGGTAACCAATTTTTATGCAGCAAACCTTCTGCTAATTGGTATTTTAGGAAATGACTCGATGCTGATAGATGAGATAAGGGAATGCATATCAGCCGGCGAGGGATATATGGCTCAATACATTGATAGCCTAAAAGAAATAGGACAGAGCAGCAAGTGGGAAAAGGTTGTTGTTCTGGCGGATTCGGAGCTTCAGGGAATAGCTGGTGAAGGAGCTCTTGCCTTCAAAGAGATTGCCCGCATACCATCGAACAGCTATCACCTGCTTGATGTACGCCATGGACCAATGGTGTTGGTTGATGATAAAACTTTGGTAATAATGGCATGTTCTCCATACGGCCATGATTACCAGAAGGGCTTGGTTGCCGATATAAAGAATAAAGGTGCCCGGGTGATAACTGTCGGAACTCAGCCTGCGGCCGAATTTGGAGCAGATGTGCATGTTGCTGTTTCTGACTATGACAACTATGGAGTAATGGGCATTCCATTCATATTTGTACCTCAGGCCATAGCTTATTATAAAGCTGTGTTGAACGGAATTAACCCCGATTTCCCGGAAGGATTGCAGCCATGGATTAAGCTGTAGTGAAGCAGAGTAGCAAAGAAGTTCATATTAATCAGGCAAACATTAAAATGAAAATGCCGGGGGAGTGAATATGCCGATGGAAAAGGGTATTGATGTACTAACGATCGGGGATCTTTGCGCGGATGTCATATTGTCCGGTGATGATATAGTCCCCGAGTTTGGTCAGAAGGAAAAGCTTATTGATGATTATGATATAGAAATGGGCGGTTCCTGCAGTATATTTGCCTGCCAGGCGGCCAAGCTGGGTCTCAAAACGGTTGTGATCGGGAAGGTAGGCTGTGATCCATTTGGTGATGTGATTTACAGAACATTGGAAACGGCAGGTGTGGATACCAGCTATGTGTCGAGGGATCCGTACAGCAAGACGGGTGTTACCGTTATTCTCAATACTGGTAAGGATAGGGCTATGCTGACATACACAGGTACCATCAATGCGGTGGAACCGGCGGATATTCCCGAACAGGTACTGGAATCTGCCCGGCATTTACATATAGGCAGTTATTTCCTTATACGTAAGATTCAAAGTTACTACCCCAAGATAATAGAAAAAATGAAGAAACAAGGGGCTACCATCAGCCTGGATACCAATTGGGACCCCGAAGAAAAGTGGGGTGATGGTCTTTGGCGCATACTTACCTATGTTGATATATTTTTCCCTAATGAAAATGAGATCAAAGCTATAACTGGAAAGGATAGCCTGGGGAAAGCCGTAGCCGAGCTTAAAGATATGATTCCGATTATTGCAATTAAGAAGGGGGCCGAGGGTGCAGAGGTTTATTCCGATGGAAATGTGTACCACGCGAAAGCCCTTCCGGTTGAGGTAGCAGATACGGTAGGTGCGGGTGACAGCTTTGATGCCGGTTTTCTCTGCGGATATTTAAAGGGTGCAACAATTCAGGAGTGTGCTCGAATGGGGTGTATTTGCGGCAGTTTAAATGCCCGTATGCCAGGAGGAACCAGGGGACAGCCAAAGTTGGAAGAGCTGTTGAATTATATGTAGTATATGATAGATGCAAAAAATACGGTATCGTGGAGGGTGAGAATGGCAGTAGCTTTAAAGAAGTTGGATGGACTGGACAATATGGTGATAGTATCTGACTTTGACGGTACCATTACCGATATAGATACCAACGATTTAATCTATTTTGACTTCGGAGGTGAGGAAAGCCGGAAAGTCGAAAAATTAATAATCCAGGGGAAAATGGGGGTAAAGGAAGGGGCGCTTAATCATTTTCAACGTATTCATCTGACTGAAGAACGGTTTATAAACCATATATTTCAACATGCCCGCATTGATGAAGGATTTAAGGAATTTTGCAGGGTGGTTAAGGAGAAAGGAATTCCTTTTGTGGTGGTAAGCGGCGGTTATATAAATACCATCAAAGCTTTCTTTAAAAAGGAAGGCATTGATGATAGCAATATAGAGATCTACGCCAATCGTTTAAATTTTACCGGTTGTCGTATAGAAATTGATTTTATCGATGAAGACGATGAATGTGAAACCGGATTGGGGCCTTGCGGAAACTGTAAACTAAAGCGTCTGAGAGAGCTGGGGAGGAAATATCGAAACATAATATTCATTGGCGATGGTGTGACCGATAGGTGTGCGGTTGGTGAAGCAGACGTTGTGTTTGCAAAAGGCGCTTTAAAGGAATACTGTACCCTGCAGGGGATTCCTTACATTGAGTTCAGCAGCTTTCATGATATATTGGATTATCTCCTACAGAAGCTCTAGAACCGCTGCCACCCTGGATTGGGGTATTTTCTTCAAAGACATACCGGCTGATTCCGGTTTTTTTATTAAGCTATTATTCCTACAGGGGTTTGATGGTATAATCATGGAGAAGCCGTTACGATTTAGATGAATAATTGGGGGGATAAAATCATGTTTAGCCTGCAATATGGCCTTGCGGATGAAAGCTACAAGCATTGCTACGGGATAGATTATGCCGACAAGGGTGCCGAAGCCTTTTTGCAGAGTCATACCATATCACTTGTGGCTGCAAGAAGGGATTGGGTTGCCTTTCAGGTGTTATTAAGAGGCAACGGTGAGTTTACCGTATCTGTAGGAGATGCTCCCGTGTTTTCACCCAAAGGGCCGATACCCAATGTCAGGTTGAAGGCCGTCGTTGATGGGCATTCCGAATGGCCTGTAAAAATGCATATTATTGGTTTTATTGAAGATGATGACAGGATTATGAAAGCCGATATCCTGCTCAACGATGAGACGGTTCATGTAGAGCCCGATAAGGTGCAACCCATATGGGTGGAGATTTGCATACCGAAGGAAGCGAAAGCCGGCATCCATCGGGGGAAGGTGGGGCTGTTTATTCATACCATGTTCGAAGATGAGGTTTGTATAGGAAGCCTGGAATTTGAACTGGTTGTAAAGGATGTTGTAATGCCTGAACCTTCGGAATACGGTTTTCATCTGGATCTCTGGCAGCATCCGTCGAATATTTCCCGGAAACACGAGGTACATCTGTGGAGCCAGGAGCATTTCAAGGTGCTGGAGGAATACATAAAAAGCCTCGGTGAACTGGGGCAGAAGGCGGTTACCGTCATAGTCTCCGAGATCCCCTGGTCGGGACAGCGATGCTTCAGAGTAACCAATTACCTATCAAATCTGTTTGAATACAGTATGATCCCGGTAGAAAGGAATGCCCAGGGTCGGTACAGCTTTGATTTTTCGGTGTTGAAGCGATATATTGAATTATGTTTCCAATACGGAATAGATAAAGAAATAGAAGTGTTCGGACTGGTAAACATATGGATATCGCAGGAAGATGGATATGGGGGCGTTGCTGAAGATTATCCCGATGCCATAAGGGTGCGTTATTACGACAGGGCTGATGGTTGCTATAAGTATATGAAATCAGCAGAGGATATAAAGTGTTATATAAAGGCGTTGGAAGGATTTTTTATTGAAAACGGATGGATTGACCGGGTGCGTGTTGTTGCTGATGAGCCATCGGATGTGGAGCTGTACAGGAGAAGATTGAATTTACTAAAAGAGATCGCTCCTTCATTTAAGTATAAGACCGCCATAAACCATGCGGTGTTTATTTCGGAATTTAAGGATGAGATAGATGATTTTGTTCCGGTGCTTCCCTGCGTATGCGAGGAATGGGAGCTGTTAAGTCAACTGAGGGGAAGTATACGGGGAAGGCTTATGTGGTATGTGTGCTGCTGGCCGCCTATTCCCAATACCTTCATAAGCTCACCCCTCCTGGAGAGTCGGTTGATCGGTATATTAACCGCCTATATGGATTTTGACGGCTTTTTGAGATGGAATTATACGGTATGGCCTGAACGTCCACGGGAGAGAATATCCTACCGCTTCCCCCATTGGAAGGCGGGGGACACAAATTTTGTCTATCCCGGAAATGATGGCCGCCCCTTACTGACACTTAGATACAAGAATCTGAAGAGAGGAATAGAAGATTTTGAATTGATAAACATGGTGAAAAAGCTGTATCCTGACTACCCCAAGCGTCTGGAAAAGATATGGGATAGAATTTTATTCAGCAAAGACATAAGGGACTTTCACCCGTCCATAGGTAAGAAAGCTGAGGGGCTGTACAGCCTGGATTATGAGGACTACCTGTATATGAGGGGGATCCTTTTGGATCTAATAGCGGAAGCTTAAGCGCTGATGTGTGAGCTTTATAATACCCCAGGCTGAGGCCTTTTGGATCTTATAGTGAAAGCTTAAGCCCCAAATTCGTAATATACACAAAAATATGTGGAGTGATGCAGATGAGTCTTAAAATATGTACCATCGGATGCGGCAGTATGTCATCAGCAGGCCACGGTCCCTCATACAAAAGGTATGCTGCCCTGCATATCGATACCATCTTTGCTGCTTGTTGTGATCTTGAAGAGGAAAAAGCTGTAACTTACAGAGAAAGATTTGGTTTTCTAAAGCATTATACCGATTTCGAGGAAATGCTTGATACCGAAAAGCCGGATGCCGTATGTCTGGTAGTACCGGAACACCTGACAGCTTCCCTGTCCGTTAGAATACTGGAAAAAGGCTATCCGCTGATGATGGAAAAGCCGCCTGGTCTGAATTATGCTGAAATCAAAAGAATGATTGAGGCTGCCGAAAAACATAATACGCCCAACCAGGTGGCTTTTAACAGAAGATATATGCCAATGGTAAAAAAACTCAAAGAGTTGATAGCAGGAGAAAAAATACATAATCTGCGTTACGACTTTTACCGGGTGGGCAGATTTGATGAGGATTTTGCAGCTACGGCCATTCATGGGATTGACACGGTAAGATATCTGGCCGGTTCGGATTACTCCTACATCCGTTTTGACTACCAGACCTTTCCTGAATTAGGGCCGAATGTTGCCAACATAATGATGTACTGCAGGTTTGAATCGGGAGCGGAAGCCCAGCTAAACTTCAGTCCTGTTTCGGGAGTTGTTGTGGAAAGGGCTGTTATCAATTCTTATAACAACACCTGGTTTATGAACCTGCCGATTTGGAATGCCGCTGACTTTCCCGGCAGGTTGGTTCATTACCGCAAAGGCAGTCTGGTTGCCGATATATCGGGAGATGAAATATGTGAACCCGACATGTACATTACCAATGGCTTTTACAACGAAAATGAAAGCTTTTTCGAGGATATAAGGGTGGGGAGAAAGCCTGAAGGGGATCTTAAATCTGCCCTCCAGTCGGTTGTAATTGCTGACTGTGTAAGAAAGAGGATAACCGAATACAGAAAATAATATTGCAATGGAGGTTGTATATGCCAAATATAGACAGACAAGCGGAAGCCCAATATACTGAGTGGCCTATGATCCGGCATGACCTGAAACTGACGGGCAGGAGCTGGGGAAAAGGAAGGATCAAGATTCCCGCTATTGCCGGTGAGATTCGCTATACAGCCGGTGACGCCGTCAAACTATGGGCAGAAGATATCAACGGGGACGGTGAAATGGAATATATCTTTTCCGAAGGCGGCCGCATCAAGGTAAAGGACTCAAAGGGCGGAATTCTGTGGATGAGCGATATCTGCAATCCCGTCATTATAGGTTTTCATGATCTGGAGGGTGCGGGCAGAGAAAGGTGTATAGTCGCTGTTACCAATCTGCGGACCCTTACCGTCTTTTCAGGGCTGTCGGGTGAAACGTACTGGCGGCATGTCTTTAAAGAAAAAACGGTGATGCTTTCGCACAACAGAATGAAGGTAGGCAGGATAATCCCCGATTTAGCAGGCGAACAGATAAGCGTATGGCCTGAAGGTGATGAATATGGATATCTATTCGCCTTTGACAAGGGCATAAGACGGGGATACACCCTGTGGAAGACAAAGGGGATAGGTATCGGTGAACGTACCAGATATAGGCCAAATGTCCTGGTGGGAGATTTGGAGGGCAACGGGCGGAACGATATAATCGTGATACAGCATTCATTTATATGGGTTATAGACTCGGAAACCGGACAAAAAAAGCATGTTGTTGAAGGCCCCCGTATGAGGAATTATGGATATGCGGGCTTTTTTGATGCAGATAATGATGGAAAAACCGAGCTGGTGCTGGTTAACGATGCTGTTCAGCTGCATGTATCGGTCATAAAGCCGGTTGAAGGAAAGCTGGAATACCTTTGGGACAGATTCATAGGCTATGGGGAACATATAATGAAGACCCCTCCCCTGCCCGTATGTGATGTTGATGGGGATGGAAATCTGGAGATAGTATACAGCGTAGGTGATGTAGCAGCCAATGAGTGGCGGGTGGATGTGCTTGACTGCTGTACCGGCAATTTAAAGATGTCAGTTCAAGGTGCAAGGGTCATAGATTGCGGTGATATTGATGGTGATGGTGCCCTTGAAATGCTTCTGGAAAGAACGGCGACATCGGAAATCGAAATATGTAAGATTATGGGGAACCATCCAGTGACGCTGTTTTCGGCCAAGAATAAGATTCTGGCCTTTACCGGCGGTTACAGGCCCCTGCAGCAAAGCCATGTTGCCATTGACCGGGCGGTTAAGTATCTGTGGGATGTTGACGGCGATGGAAACTTGGAATTGTCTGTCTTTGATGATAAATCCATATCCATATACGGCTGGAACGAAGCAGCCCTCACGGAAAAAAAGCATTCACTGAGGTTGGATGACAACCTGCGTATTATGGATTCGGTAACCTGGGGAAACAAAAGCGGTGCCGCCCTTTTGTGCCGGGACAATAGCAGTAGGGATGAAGGCGGATTAATGCTTGTTTCATTTTCCAACAGGCAATTGGCTTGTTTCGACTGTGTACCAGATGCGCCTGCTCACACCCCGATTGTGACGGATATCGACACGGATGGGTACAGAGAAATCGTTGTGGGTAATTCAGTGTACTGGGTGGATACCACCGGATCCGACTCAAAGTGGTCCATCCGCAAAAAATGGTCGATTGAAAGCAGCCGGAAAAATGAAAACGTTTTTTTCAACAGCGCTTCAGGCCTTGAATTCCTCGCCACCTGGGATTTCGATGGTGATGGCTATAAGGAGCTGCTTTTCAGAGATACCAATGCGGAACTTCTGCTGACGGATCATAGGGGAAATATCATATGGAGAAAAATGTTAAAGGGGGATTTTAAAGGTGGCATGGTCATAAATTGCAGCTTTGGGAATTTCCTTTCCAAGGATAAATATGATATCTATGCGAATGTGGCTACCACGGCAGTCTATGTCAATGAAAGCATGGTTTTGGATTCTGCCACTGGAGAAGTGGTATGGCGGAGAAGTGACGGGCACGACAGTGGTATGGGTCCGGTTGACGGATATGTATCGGTACTGCCTTTGGAAAATGACGGCTTGGATGATTTGTTGTTCTTAAGCGGCGATGTGGCAGTCCGGATAGATGGTAAAACCGGGCGGAATCTTGCTGATATAAGGATGCTTAGCGATATCCTGGGCACAAGATGGGTCGGTTCGGGGCATTTTACTCTGGTAGATGTGGACGGGGACGGTGAAGAGGAGATCTTCCTATCGGGCGTATGGGGAGTGAACGGAGGGGTATTGAAATGGGATGGTGAGAATTGGAAGCCTATTTGGTTTGATTACTATGGAAATGAGACTCCAATAGGTACTCCACCCCGTTACAGCCATCAGGGTATGGCTTTTGCAGACGGAAGGGTTCTGGCTGCAGGGCCGAGAAACGATTATAAATACGGATGCGTGGATGCGGCAACCGGGGAGTTGCTTTGGACCTATGATATCGGGGATTGTATAGTTGGAGATACCTGTACCGGGGATATTGACGGCGATGGATACGATGAATTTATCTTTGGCTGCAATGACGGTTATGTTTACTCCCTCAAACATGACGGTTCCCTTCATTTCAGGATCTTCACGGGATCGCCGCCCGGTAGTCCGGTGCTGGCAGACATTGACGGGGACGGTTATCTGGAGATCCTGGTTATGACCATGGAGGGGAAGCTGCTTATTATTGCATGATTCCCGGGTTTCCGGGGTATATGCTGAATTGACCGCAAAGGTATTCAAATAATTAGGTTGGTACCGGCTTCATGCGTAAACATATTGGTGTAGTTAGGATATACAGCGATTCAACTGGCGGAATTTCATTGAAAATATGCAACTAATGATCAACCGTATAGCACCAGAACCCGGAATTGTATTGCAGTTGCTTAATATGGGGTTAAGTTTTGGAATCCAATAATACGGGAGGTGGAGAAATGGACAAGAATCTGCGTATCGGCCGGCCGGTGCGTATAACCAGTATTTCCTTCGGCAACGGTTATACCGTTGATGAAATACAGCGTGTTATGGAGGCCGAGGGAGAAAAGGGAACCGATCTTATCATCCTGCCGGAGACCTGGACCGGGACGGAACTGGAGGAGCCTGGCAGCCCGGCAGTGCGAATGTGTTCCGCTATAGCTGCAAGATACCGGACCTATGTAGTCTGTCCCGTGTTTTTAAGGGATGAGCAGGGAAGACGCTGGAATACGGTAATATTCCTGGATCGCCAGGGAAATTCGGTATTTTCCTATCGAAAGTATTACCCGTATTGGAGTGAATTTGATCTTACACCGCCGAGCCAGCCGGGGAATGAGGTGGAAGTATTTAAGGCGGATTTTGGTAAAATCGGCTTTGCCATATGCTTTGATGTCAATTTTCCCGAGGTTTGGGATAAGCTGGCAGAAGGGGGAGCCGAGCTGGTGATATGGCCAAGTGCCTATTCCGGAGGCAGGGCTCTGATGGCCCACGCAGTAAATCATCATTATTACATCGTAACATCAACCCAGGAAGGAGACTGTGCCGTATTTGATATAACCGGTGAAGAGATTCTGTATGAGAAAAGCCAGGGTGTCAATGTAAGCAGGGTTACGCTGGATCTGGACCGCTGTATATTTCATGAGAATTTCAACATGGATAAAAGGGATAAACTGTTGCAGGAGCATCCGGGTGAGGTGGTACAGGAGCTTCACATGCAGAGGGAGCAATGGTTTGTACTGAAAGCAGCCGTACCCGGAATAAGTGTAAAAAAACTGGCCGCCGAGTATGGCATGGAGGAGCTTGGCAGTTATCTGCGGCGCAGCAGGGCCCAAATAGATGAAATGCGCAGAAGCCGGAATGTCGGGGTGTAGAAAGGAAGAGGACAGAGGGAGTGTTACTTTGTGTACAAACGCTCCCCATTCTTTTTTTTGTTTTGCAAGGTGTTGGGCTAATAGCTGTAAATGTTGAATAAGCTTGTTCATCCAATGCGATGTTTTGTTATTTTGCCAATAGATGCCATGAAACATATGGGAATTGCATGTATATGATACATAT
>LSQX01233543.1_pt1 | contig 89462 bp, 84 predicted proteins | sample 654561 | NCBI WGS metagenome assembly LSQX01 (sample SAMN04489861, study PRJNA283612) | anaerobic digester metagenome | isolation source: 4 biogas reactors fed with cattle manure at either 37C or 55C with and... | place: Denmark: Kongens Lyngby | collected 2014 | reverse complement strand
ACTTCCCTGATTATCTATTATCTCAAAATATTTGAAAAAATACTAATAATCTTTTTAAAAAGTATTGACAATCCATTTATAATGGATTATAATTATAATTGAAATGGATATTAAATCTCAATAAAATTAAAGGAGTGGTTTGTCATGACCATTGAACAAATATTTGATAGTTTATCTGCTATGCTACAAGCCAAATACCCAGGCAGGACATTTCACATCAATAAGCCAAAATTCAAAGATGATCTGCAAAATAAGTTCAATCAAGATCTGAATAACATTACACTACCTATGAATGTCTTAGAGATGATACTGCTAAACCCTCTTCCTGTAGCAGATTATGCAGAGGCAAATGGCATTTCGTATTCCTCTATAATTAAAAATAAAGATAAGTACTGCAGTCTTTCTACACATGGCGGTGTTTATTGCATTGCAGAGTATGAATTGCTTCATAACAAACGGTTGGGCGAAAATTACGGCAAACAAACTGAATACATTATATCTAAAAATCAAAAACTTGTTGATGCACTCCTTGAAGAATCGTATAAACACAATAAATCAGTGCCAAGTATTATATACACAATTTTAAGAAAACACTTTGGAGTATAGCTAACCTCCTACTCCCCGGCCTCTTTTAGATGAACCCCTCCCATATACGGGAGGGGTTCATCTTATATTATCTCAATTTATTTATATATCCTCTGAACATTGATGAAATTTTTCATTGCACAGCTTTTATAGTTTTATCAGTCGTTTAAATTGCAATTTACTAGATGATTAAATGCAATACTTTTTAAGAAAAAATAGGATGATGATATATTTTTATGTGTTGTATTCAATTCTATAATGAACCTGATGCTAATTTTATGCCCGGGGAAAGCCATTATCATCTGGCCACCATTTATTTGAACAGAAAACAATTCAGCAAAGCAATAACCCACTACACCGCATCGGCCGATTTAAACTATCAGATCGATTACTCAATATACAACAGGGGAGTAGCTTATCTGAATTTAAATAAAACGGAACAGGCAAAAATGGATTTCCAACAGGTTATAAAAATAACGAAAGATGCGGATCTTAAAAGATCCGCAAATGATGCAGTGGACAAACTATCCAGAATAAAAACACAGGAGAAGAGAACAAAATGCAAATCAAAACGTACAGCAGATTATCAATCAAAATGAACAGCAGCAGGCCAAACAGCCATGATTGAAACCTTATTTTACCCTTGTTTTTATAACTTCGTATCCAAGCTTTCTGATTGCGGCTTCAATTTCATCGATGGTAACTTTGGTTTCGTCGAAATCCAATTTTGCTTTGCTGGAGTTAAATGATACGTTTACCGTATCCTTATCCACACCGTCCAAAGCTTTTAATGCTCCCTCGATCTTCTGCATGCATGATGGGCATGTCAATGTTTCCATTTGTATTGTTGCTAACTTCATATTTCAATCCCCTTTCATTTATTATATTCGCTTGGTCTGCTTAAGCTTTCCACCTGTAATTTAATTATATCCTTCCTCATCAAATGAAACTTTGATCGAGATCAAATTTTTGCTTTTGTTTTATTTAAGCTTATAGCGCAATAATCTCATACCGTTAAGTATAACGGCCAGTATGCTGCCTTCGTGTACCAGCATACCGATTGACATGTTCATCCATTGGCTTAACAGCAGGCTGGCCAGCAGTACCAGAACAACACCCACGGCAATAAAGATATTTTGCTTCATGTTGCGAGCAATGGCTTTTGCCAGCCCAAGGGCATGGGGTAAACGGCTGAAATCCGAATTCATTAGAACAACATCCGATGTTTCAATGGCTACGTCAGTACCGCCTCCCATAGCTATGCCAATATTGGCCAGTGCCAGCGACGGACTGTCATTAACCCCATCCCCCACAAAGGCAACTATTTGGCCTTTCTCTATCAATCGTTTAATATATGCCGACTTGTCCTGAGGCAACATGTTTCCGTGGGCTTCGGTCAAGTCCAGCTCGCGGCTTACCGCGTCAACTGTTCCTTGGTTATCACCTGACAGCATCACAAGGTTCTTAACTCCCAGTCTTTTTAGCTTCAGCAGATCTTCTTTAATCCCCGGGCGTATCCGATCGCGGACGCCCATTAAAACCTTCAGTTCTCCATCAACAGACGTCAACACAAGGGAATTTCCATTTTCCTCAAACCGGGCTATATCGGATTTGGCTTTTTCATTTATTTCAACATCTTCTCTCTCCATCAACGCAACATTTCCAACTGCCACCCTATGTCCGTTGACACTGACTATAATCCCCTCCCCCTTTATAACTTCCGTATTTTCAACCGGAAATAATGTGATTTCGCCGATTTCCTCCAATACAGCTTTTGCCAGAGGGTGATCCGATTCCTGCTCAACGCTTGCAAGATATGCCAATGCCTCATCAATGTTATCCCCATAATACTCCTTTTCCACAACCGATGGATTTCCTACGGTTAATGTGCCGGTCTTGTCGAACACCATAGTGTCCAACCTGCTGAAATCGCTGATTACTTCACTGCCTTTTAACAACACCCCATGGCGCGCCCCGTTTCCTATGCCAGCAACATGGGATACCGGAACACCAATAACCAAGGCTCCCGGGCAACCCAGAACCAGAATGGTAATGGCCAGTTCAATATCCCGGGAGAACAGCCATACTACGATGGACAGAACAAGAACCGCCGGTGTATAGTGCTTTGAGAAGCGGTCTATGAAGCGCTCAGCCTTTGATTTTGAATCCTGTGCTTCCTCTACCAGCTCAATAATCCTTCCAAAGGTTGTATCCTCTCCTACACGTTCGGCGACAATTTGAATGGTTCCGTTATCCATGATGGTGCCGGCAAACACCCTCGAACCTTTTTCCTTAGCAACCGGAATGGATTCGCCAGTAATGCTGGCTTCGTTAACGCTGCCCTCGCCGCTTATAACCGTACCGTCAACCGGAACCTTGGCGCCGGTTTTAACCAACAGGATATCACCTACATCCACTTCGTCCACTTCGACCTCCACGAATTCTCCGTCTTCCGTCAGCTTCAGGGCACTTTCCGGAGCCATTTCCGTCAATTCCTTAATGGCTGAACGGGTTTTGTTCAAAGTACGCTGTTCTAAAAACCCGCCGAAGAGGAATAAAAACGTAACAATAGCCGATTCTTCGTAGTTCCGTATCAAAAAGGCACCAACCACCGCAACGGTAACTAAAACATCAATGCTTACAACCTTTACCCTTAATGCCTGATACGCCTGAATGGCAATGGGGACTACGCCCAGGATAGCTGCTATAATTAACGACCAGGTATATATGAAAGTGCTGTTCATCACCCATTTGCTCAAAAATCCTATTGCAATCAAAACACCGCCAACCAACGCAATGTTGTTTTTGTTTTTTAAAACATATCGCTGCATGCCTTCACCCCCTAACATTTCACTTACAACAGCTGTTTCCAATATCAGATACCATATTCATGATTGGGTTTTCCCCTCTTCTCAATTGCCTGACCAATGTAACTACCGACAAAAAGCGGGAAGCTAAGCAAATTTAAGCATGATACGCCTTATCCAATTCAGCAAGCATTCTGTATACTGCCTCATAGCTTTCGCATACACCGGTCGGTACGGTATAGTTACTGGTAATTTCACGCAATTGTTTGAATTCATCATCCAATTCAGGTTTTCCCGAACCTGCTTCTTTTATCTTTTCATCAATCCGCTCGAACAGTCTTCTTACTTCATGGAATTCCGGGTGAGCCCCGCCGTGGACACGCGCCACCACCGGCACATACAGTTCCAATCGTTCAAGGTTTTTTTCCTTAACTTCATTAAACTTTGTCATAATATATACCCCTCTTTCCATTTGTTTTTTGTTTCTTATTCTTTATTTCCACCGATATTCTATGTGCATTTTAGCATGGGTCGGGTGCAAAAAAATTGATCAAGATCAAATTTGCAAAAAAACCTTCAATTTCATGTAATTTTTATTATATCCTTCGGATAAACTTAGTCCGCATAAAAATAACAAGAAATTCGTAAACTATGGTAATGAACATTTAAAATTGACGTTATACTTTAGAAACCCATTCGACACAACATTTTGTTATGATTTATATAACCATTCTAATATATTTGGAGTGATAATAATATGAAAAAGCATGCATTATTATTAGTATTATTTACCATACTTTTTCTGGTGATTTCCGTCACTGCAGGCTGTAAAGCAAAAAGACCCGAACAAACGACTCCTGAACAAGCGGAAAGTGAAAACGACTCCACTCAGGAGGATGCCCTGGAACCCTCAACAGATCCTTCTACAGAGGATGAAACCATGGATCCTTCCACGGAAGAGGAAGCAGAAGAAGCCGATGAACTCTCCGATGAAAATGAAACCTCGGCTGAGAAGGAAAAAGGTGATGATACCTCAGCGGATAAGTCCGACCCACAAAAAGTCAACGGCAAAGAGGGAACAAGCCAAAATGACAATACAACAGCCATACTTCTTCCGCCTCGTACAGACTATAAATGGACCTACCACGGTTTTGCCGAATACGGCCACGAGATGGTACTGGAATCCATAAACAAGAAGGGCAGCGAAACCATTTCTGTGGTAAAAGGTTCCGTATTTGATATGTCCGGCGGTGAATCCAACCGTGATTTATCCTTTACCATAACTTACACAGCAAAGCCGGGAGTACTTTTGCAGAACACAACGGGCACCGCTCTGATGGATACGGCATTTAGGAATTTGGAACTTATCAGGACTCCTCTAAAAAAAGGAACGAGCTGGACGCAAAAGACTAAAGATGCTGCCGGAAAGGAAATAACCTTAAAATCCACCATTACCGACGTTCGAGAAGAAAACGGCCAGAAGATTTATACCGTATTGTATAAGGATACGGCAAGCGACTACTACGAAAAAAGAGAAATAAAGGAACGGGTGGGCGTTCTTTCATATGAGAAGCTGTATATGGACAAAGAAGGCAATTTCACCATGGGGTACTATATCTATTATCCGGGAACCGGTTTTAAAAACAGGCTTGAGATAAACAACTACCTACCGGAGGTGGAAAAACAACTCATATATACGGGTTTCGCTGAATACGGTCATAAAGGAGCGCTGAAAAGGATATCCAGCACCTCGAATGATGCTATATATGAATTCAACGGCGTATACCAGGACGGTTCCGGTATCGAGGATAAATTTACCGTAAGATACTATATTGATTATATTAAGGGCACGGTTACCGAAAGGGTTATGTCCAGCACGCGCTTTGATCCGCCTGAAGTAAACTCGAAGCTCCACAATGTGGTTATCCTCAAAACCCCTTTTGAACAAGGAAAAACCTGGAGCCATAGTACCAGGATAGAGGGTAAGGAATACAAGCTGACCGCAGAAATAAAGGAATTTGATCCAGTTACGGGAAAAATTAAGGTAACCTATACCGTTCGGGGTGTACCGGGCTATTTTCAGAACACATATATAGAAGAACGGACATTTGAGCCGAACCGCGGTATGATCCAATTTGCCAATCTGATGCCCGGAGACATTCCTATAAGCGAAAACGATGCAAAGGACAAAGCAAAGCTGGAAAAAGCTCTGGCAGGCCATATGTTCAGCTATTCCCTTTATGAAGAACAATAAAATACGGAAGATACCGTTTTATTATTGCGTTTAAAAGAGCATATATTAACGAGTTGAATATAACAGGATATCCTCTATCGCAAGATTTTACAACTCATCCTTCAAAAAAGGCCTATGTCTTCACGACACGGGCTTTTTTGTTCATTCTTGAGAACATAAAGATTATTTTGCTCAACCCACATCATCCCCATTGTTCTATCCAAACCTTTATCATATAATAAAAACACAAAAATCAGTCGTTGTATATATAAGGGGAGTATGGAAATGAGTGTTTTGCAACAACAGGTCCTTTATCCACCAAAAAGATGATGGATCCCGTTCTGCTGAAAAACCGTTCAAGCATTCAACGCATCCTGTAATTCACAGGACACTCAATACATCAATCTTGCGCATCTGAAGCCAAAAACTCACAAATGCAGAACACATCTCAAAATGGTATAGATACAGACTTGTATTAAACCGGGAGAAATCATGTACTCCAAACACAGAGCGATTTTTTTATCGGTTCACAAATATATTGGAAGGAGGAAAGGAAATGGATTATAAGCCCATCAGAACCTTTAATAAGTTAGCCGTTGAAAACCAAGAAGATTTTGTTTACGGAATTGCCCCTAAGCCGGTTACGGCCAAAAATGGAATGGTAATAGGAGGGGGCACCATTTACCCCGAAATCAACATGACCCTGCCGCCAATGAAAATCCAGCCGGACACCATTACAGAAGTATACAGGCAATATACAGAGATGATCCAGGGAATACTTAAGCGGGCAAGGGATCTCTACGCCTCGGGAATCATTGTGGAAGTAGAGCTGCTTCCCGAAACCACCAGGATACCTGAGTGGGGAATCGAAATCAATAAAATTCTGTTGGATAACATGAAAGAGTATCAGGAAAAATACGGCCTTAAAAGCCTGTTAAGGTGTACTCCAAATGATATCCGCGAAATGGTACGCCCATCCTTGATGAGAAGCGGCCAATTTCTGGAAAGCATGCTGAAAATCTTTCGGGCATGTGCGGAAGCAGGAGCGGATATTCTCGCAATTGAGTCCACAGGCGGGAAGGAACTGCACGACGAGGCCCTGATCAACTGTGATATACGAAAAGTTGTTTTTGCCCTTGGAGTATTAGGTGTAAGGGATATGAGATTTCTTTGGTCCAATATTGTAAAAATAGCCGAAGAGACGGGCACCATAGCAGGAGGCGATACGGCCTGCGGCTTTGCTAACACCGCTCTTGCACTGGCCGAACAGGGAATGATACCCAGAGTCTTTGCTGCGGTTGACCGGGTGGCAACCGTGCCCAGAAGCCTGGCAGCCTTCGAAATGGGAGCCGTCGGACCTGATAAAGATTGCGGATATGAAGGGCCTTACATGAAGGCAATAGCAGGTGTGCCCATTTCCATGGAGGGTAAGACGGCGGCGTGTGCCCACTTGAGCGCGCTAGGCAATATAGCGGCATGTGTCTGCGACTGCTGGAGCAATGAATCGGTCCAGAACATAAAGCTGTTAAGCGCTCCCGCTCCCGTTGTTTATACCGAACAGCTTATTTACGACTGCCGTTTGATGAATCAAGTAGCAGCCGACGGGCCCAGTTACGCCTTAAAGATGCGTGATTGGCTGGCCAGCTCCGATGCTAAACTTGATCCTCAGGCCTATGTACTGCGGCCGGATATTGTTCTGGAGATTAGCCGGCAGCTGGTAAAAGAAAAAGATGCCTTTGCAGCAACCAAAAAGGCAGCGGCCCTTGCCGTTGAAGTCATAAAGCGGGGCGTTGAAAAAGGTGAACTCACAATTCCTCCCAGGGAGGCAAGATGGCTTGATATCATAGCAGCCCAGATCGAAACCATACCCGACGATGAAGAGGAGTTCTGGCACCAAATCCAGAAAGAAACCGATCTGACCAAATGGATCCCTGAAGAATACGGCCTGAAGTATTGAATTTCAACAAAATCGTAAATAAGCTGAGCATTTAACGGAAAACGATAATCTCCCCTTCAATAATATTACAATATATCACATAAGCAGGAGGCAATCCTGCTTATTTTTTCATGGCAGCTTAATTCACCCCATATTCCACTTTAAATATTTTATCCTGCAAAATAACAGTTTTTGTATCCGTTTTAAGGGTTATAATATTTTTAGGACGTTAACATTAATACAAACCAATTGACTGCATATAATATCCAGTGTTAACCGTATGGAATAGATTTGACCAGAGAATCAACCGAACCTAAGATCCATCAGACGAGTCAAAATAACCGCTAAGGAGGAGTTTTTGTGAGTGAGTTCATCAATAATCGTGAGTACAGGAAAAAGGTGTTAAAAGAGCTTATTAAAGAGCTTCACGAGGGGAAAAGCGTCGATGAGGTCAAACCTCGCTTTGAAGAGCTTATCAAAGGGGTTTCAGTTCAGGAGATTGCCGAAATAGAGCAAACCCTTATAAAAGAAGGCATGCCGGTGGAGGAAATACAAAGGCTGTGCGACGTACATGCGGCAGTTTTCAAGGGTTCCATAGAAGAAATTCACAGACCGCAAAAGCCAGAAGAAACGCCTGGTCACCCCATCCACACATTTAAACTGGAAAACCAAGAGATTCAAAAACTGATCGAACAGCGCATAAAACCGCATCTAAAAAGTTTTGAAACCTCGGATAACCCCGAAAACATCAGAAATTTAAATGACGATTTTGCCTTGCTATGGGAGATTGACAAGCATTATTCGCGTAAGGAACATCTGCTGTTTCCCTTTATGGAGAAGTACGGCATCACCGCACCGCCAAAGGTAATGTGGGGAGTAGACGATGAAATAAGAGATTCCATAAAAGAAGTCAGAGCCCTTCTCGCAAATTATACCGGCAATAAGGAACAGGTAATTGCAAAGGCAAACGAGGCAATCAACAAAGCAGAAGAAATGATCTTCAAGGAAGAAAATATATTATTCCCGATGGTGCTGGATACATTAAGCGAAGATGAATGGATTAAAATAGAACAAGCCAGCGATGAATTCGGCTATACGCTAACCCAACCGGCGGGAAATTGGCAGCCGGTCCGCGTAAATATAGAGCAAAAAGCTCAAGCACAGGGGGAACATCCTTCCGGCACAAATGAATACGTCCAGTTCGATGCCGGCATTCTCTCCCCGAGGGAAATAAACGCCATATTCAACACCTTGCCGATAGACATCACCTTTGTAGATAAGGAAGGCATTGTGAAATATTTTTCCCAGGGAAAGGAGAGAATATTTGCCCGACCTAAAACCATCATCGGCAGGCGGGTTGAAAACTGTCATCCTCCGACCAGCGTACACATTGTCCAAAAGATAGTGGAAAACCTCAAATCTGGCAAGAAAGATCATGAGGACTTCTGGATCAGGATGGGCGATAAATACGTATTTATACGCTACTTTGCCGTTCGGGACAATAACGGGGATTTCCTCGGGGTTCTTGAAGTAACCCAGGACATTAAACCCATACAGGAGATAACGGGAGAGAAGAGGCTGCTTGATCAAGAATAATATCGTCCATGACAGAGTTTCCTCTTTTTTAAGTTTTGCTGATAATACTCTCTTCCTCCGCAAAAAGGATGCTTGTGCATATGCAAGCATCCTTTTTGCTGGGTGCATCGCTACCTTGGGATGCATTACTGCCTTATGGTCAGCCTGCCTAAAGGCTCTGTTAATCACGGATCTTGATTATTGCATCGCAAATAATCGGAGCATTGTCATTCAAAGTCGATGCGCCTACGGCCATACGCGCATGCATACCCCGTTCGCCAAACACCTCTGTCATTAGATCCGAAAAACCACCCGCTACCCTATAAATTTCAGAAAAACCCTTAATACCGCTTACCATTGCCGTAACCTTGACAATATAATCCACCTTGTCCAAATCGCCCAACGCATCGCGTATAAACCGAAGCATATTCAAACCTACCAGTCTTGCAGCCTGATAACCCTCATCTATCGTAAGATCCGAACCAACTCTGCCTTTAAAAGCCAGTTTTCCATTATCGTCATAAGGAGCAACTCCACCGATAAAAAGCAGATCATCAACAATTTTGTATGGTGTTGACCCCTGCCCTTTCATCTTCTGAGGTGGAAACGAAAGTCCAACTTTCTTTAATCTTTCTTCTGCTGTACTCATATTCCCCTCCACATTTACAAAATTTTTTCAATATCAAGCCCCAATTACGGCTTTAACTTAAAAATGGTCTCCACTTCAATCGATACCAGGTGATTGGGAAGGTTTCGCGTGCCCATAATGGTCCTGACATGGCGCCCCCGCTCACCAAAAGCTGCATACATCACATCGGAATACCCGTCAAAAGCCCTGTCCAAATCATAGAAATCATCGGCAACCTGCAAAAGACCAAAAGCCCGCACAACCGAATCAACCCTGTCCAAGCCATAATTATTTCTTATTATGCTGAGCTGAATAAGACCACACCACTGAGCAGCTTTATACGCCTCCTCAAATGTCACTTCCCTTCCTATTGCTCCCGTCCAAATGGGGTGTCCATCGATTTGATCCTCACATGCCGTGCCGGAAACATAGACAAAACCATTCCACTCCCGGGCGGCAACAAGACACCTACCCGTATAGTCCACATAGGGAATATCAATGTCCCTGGCCGTAAGTTCAATTTGTTTTTTATCAATATCCATACAGTTCGTTTGCACTCCTTTCTTTTTATTGTCATATACCTTTTCAATCTGCCGTCAACTGAATCGGACTCTTTGCCTTCCAGTCTGCATAAAGAATAAACGATATAACATCAATTGCGTATACGGATAATTGCATCCACTATCACAGGATAAGATAATTCATGATTGGCCGCCCCCATAGCAGAACGGGCATGTCGGCCGCGCTGTCCAAAAACCTTCACAATCAAATCTGAAAAACCATTCATCACCTTGGGCATTCCCCAGAAATCACCGCCTGAGTTTACCAGTCCAAGGACCTTTATCCATTCTTCAACTCTGTCCAAATCTCCCAGATAATCCTTTATGGTACGCAACATACTTATAGCGCAAAGACGTGCTGCCTCATAGCCTTCCTCCTCGCTCAAATCTATACCCACACATCCCTGCATCAAAGGTTCCCCATTCTCATCCACAGGCCCATGTCCGGATACATACAGGAGATCCTTGTATCTTCGGATTGGTACAACGCTTTTACCATGACGATTAACAGGCTTCAACTCAATTCCCATTTCCTTGAGTATCTTTTCCGCATGCATTGGAATACCTCCTTTTTTTTATTATTTTTAGTATAACTAAACTATTTATAGATCGCTTATACGCTGAGTATAAGCGGTATAAAGACCTTATTTAAAGCCCGATAAACGCCGGCGGCGTTCACCAGATCGATTATTTTCTGAATTTGTCAATAACTTCTCTCAATCTATCGATAATAATTTCTATATCTCCCGGCTGCAACGTTTGAGGGTTAACATACAATGCATCAGCTTCCAAACCAAGATAAATACCCGGATTTCCCTCCTTCAGGGACTCGTCTACCTGCTTTATATTTGCATTTAATGCCCCTTCAACAAGCGTAATTTTCGCTCTTGGCATGGGCTGGCCGGCTTCACTTGGAAAATCCCGAACCACATTGATAGCACTTTCATTTGCAAAGGCTTCCACAACAGCCTGTACCTGCGCCTCCCAGTCCGCCATCTCTGCTTCCATATCCTTTTCCATATACAACTTAACAGCGGTCATCAAGCCAATTATTTCTTCCTTTCCAACCTTCATAGGTCTTCCGATCCCCCCGTTGGGACAGGCAAATGAGATCATGCGATCAATATATTCTTTTTTCCCAACAACCAGCCCGCTGCTCTGGGGACCGCATAAACCCTTGCCACCGCTAAAAATAGCCAGATCCGCTCCCCAGTCGCGTGTAAACCTCCACAGATTTTCTCTCGGGGGTAATTGGGCCGCAGCATCTACAATAACGGGAATATTATGCCTATGAGCAATTTCTACAACCTTCTTCACCGGAAGTTGCCTGCCCATTCGGTGCTCAAAATAAAATATCATAACGGCAACGGTCTTATCCGTTATAGCAGCCTCCAGTTCTTCACAGGTTGCACCTTCGGGCGAACCGTATTCCACCAATTTGCCACCGGCCAGACGCACTGCATAATCGTATGCACATTTGTCCGGACCGTACACCAAAACTTCGTTTGGCATTCCCTCGGTAAAAGGCAGGGCAGCTTTCTTTTCAGGCTCATCTCCTGCAATACAGACTGCAGTGGCCAATAGAATTCCCGATGCTGCACCGTTGGATACCATAGCTGCCTCATTGTTTGTCCATTTTGCAATTTGCGCACCCGCCTTATGCTGCAGCTCTACTATGGAGACAAAGCTTTGAGAGGCTTCCCGCATGGCTTCCATAACCTGCGGCGGCATAATCGAACCTCCTATGACTGTCAATGTGGCCGCACCGTTAATATAGCGTTTTACGTCCAATTGATCATAAATATTCATAATTGATTGTATACTCCCTTCTTTGTTATGTAGCTATCGAAACACGAATCAGCTATAACCGGCAGAAGCGATGGCAAGAAGTTAATAATTATCGAAGCCTTGCCAGGAGTGGGGTCTCCAGTATGTATCCCTAGGCGCATCCTCCCATAATGGCATTGACATGCCGTAACCATCGAATACAATTTTCCCCTCTCGGATTGTCATTCTACAATCGAGCTTGCTCTTGCCCTTTATTTTAGCGTTACCATTGTCAATATAGTCAAAATCCCCGAGAATCTCAGAAATGACTGCAATATCCGCACAGCTGCCCACCGATAATGTCCCGAGATCCGGCCGGTTTATGACTTTTGCCGGGATATAGGTGGAACGTGCAACCACTTCTTCAAGGGGCATTCCCATGTTAAGAAACTTCCCCATAGTATGCAGCATGCTCAATACTGCACCTCGAATGCTTCCGGTGTGCAAATCGGTTGAAATTGTATCAGGCGGGAATCCATTACGTAAAGCTCGCACCCCGTTGCGGAACCAAAAACTGCCGGCACCATGGCCTACATCAAACAGTACCCCTCTTTCCCTTGCTTCCCACATATAATCGTATACCTTGCCGTTTTCATCAATCGTCGGGAATTGTTGAGCAAATACATGGGTATGTATATCGCCGGGACGCAGTTTTTTGGTTACAAACTCATCATACGGAGAATATTCCAAACAAACACCAAAGTCGATCATACACGGCGTTCCGGAGAGCTCTCCGGCCTCCAATGCCTTATCAACGGACCCCCATGGAGGATTCTCATCGTCATATCCCCCCCTGCCTCCGGGACGGTAATGGGCCGACTTAACACCTACCAAATATTCGGGGAAAGCCTTGACAACCGACGCCACGATCTCGGGGTGCATATTTTTACAATACTGTTCCGACTCGTTATCCAGCATACCTTGAGCACAAACATTCAAAAATGCAAGTATTCGGCAAACGGAAGTATCTATAACCCTTTCCTTGAAATACAGAAAATCCCGCCAGCCAACCGAACCTGCATCAACCGCAGTGGTACATCCAGCTTTGAGCAAATGATCGTCCGCATTTATGCCGGCCAGCCCTTGGTAGGGGAAAATCGGGTATACATGGGTATGTATGTCGACAAGCCCCGGAATCACATAATACCCTTTTACATCGACAACTTTTACAGCCAGTCGGCTGTCAATTTGCTGCGCAACACAAGCAATTATTCCGTCCTTGACTGCTACATCCATTTTTCCGTTTATTTTGTTCGCCGGATCAATTACATGCCCGTTTTTTATTAGCAAATCATACCTTGTATTATTATCCACACCGTTAACCCCCTCTTTTTGTCGACTCATTGTCATCATCAATATTCTTTGTCGATATACTCACTAAGCATTGGATTTCACTTTGATAGGGCAAAAAACAATTTTTGATTTTTTTACGAGTTATTTTCAGAGCCGCTCTATATCCAGTTCTCCGTCTTTTATTAATTCTTTAATTCTTTTATGGACTTCTGCCATATGAGGCAAACCTTCTCCTCCGTCAACAACTATTTCCGCTCCATTAATAAGGGTTGCATAATCAGAAACAAGAAAGCACACGACATAAGCTATTTCCTTTGATTGACCCCTACGCCGCAGGGGGAATATTTTTGCTGCTTCATCATTGTCGATCGGGTTAGCGCTGATCCCACCCGGTATCAATGTATTTACCCTAATATTGTATCTGCCATAATCAATTGCCATTTGTCTGCTCAATTGAATTACTGCAGCCTTTGCAGTCGTATATGTAACATAATTCGAAATCGGATTTTTGCCGTATAATGAGCTGAAGTTTACAATGCTCCCGCCACCCGACTCAATCATATGAGGTATTGCATATTTTGAAGTAAGAAACATAGCCCGCAGAAGAACCGCAAAACTTCTATCCCAATCGTCTGCCGTTATGTCAAGCACGGATCCAATCACTTCATAATGAGCGTTGTTAATCAGAATATCAAGCCCATTATAGACTTTCAAAGTAGTCGCCACCATATCCCTAATCTGTTCTTCTTCATTTAAATCTACCTTGTAAAAGTATGCATTTCCTCCCTGGTTTATAATCGATTCCGCAACGGATTTACCGTTTACAGAATCAATATCCGCTATAACCACCTTTGCCCCACAGCCGGCCAATTGTCTGGCAACGGCAGCGCCGATATTCCTTGCAGCACCCGTAACAATAGCAACTCTATCGGATAAATCTATGAGCATTTTAGCGCCCCTTTCCTATATTGCGCAGGATGAGCCATCTATTGTATGCATTCCCAACGTTTTTTAAGCAATTCCAGCGTTCATTGGAGCCGGAACAAATGAAGGTGACATCCGTTACAACGTTAATCTATATCCTCGTGTACATGTTGTATGCAGCGTTCCTGGTGTTGTTGCCGATATAATTATTAATCCTTCAAAAAACGGGATGTTGCTCACCGGCACATCCCTGTTTCATACATCACTATTCTATTTTAGAATAAACTTTAAACCGGGCTTCTTCACTGCAAGCAATATGCCCCGGTGATATTTATACGTTTGGGAATTTGATACATACAGGACTGTCAATTCCTGTTATATTCTCCATCAGTTCCAGTTTACCGGTCTTCCTATCCACAGCAAACAAGACAATATTATTGGTATTCTGGTTGGCTACCACAACAAAATCACCTGTCGGATGAATAGCAAAATCTCTGGGAAATTCTCCAAAGGTGGGCGTATAAGAAACCAATGAAAGTTTGCCCGTTGACTCATCTATATTATATATCGCTATGCTGTTGTGGCCACGGTTTGACGCATATAGATAATTTCCGTCTTTCGACACGTAGATGGCGGCACAATAATTCTTTCCGGAAAAGTCATCGGGCAGGGTAGAAATCTTTTGTATCGGTACAAATCTGGCATCGCTGTGGGAATAGCTTACAACCACGATATCCGAACTTAATTCGTTGATTATATATGCAAATTTGCTGTTTGGATGAAATACCATGTGTCTTGGACCAGATCCTCTATCTACATCCACCGTATGGCTATCGAAATCTTTAAAAGTCCCATCGTCATTAAGGCCATATGCAATCACCCTGTCCACTCCCAAGTCCACCGCACACAGATACCTGTTATCAGGCGTAAATAAAACGCAGTGGGCATGAGGCAGTTGATCGTCGACAGTACGGAAGCGGCCATTATTCACATTTTCAATTAAACGCCCTATGCCTCCATCTTCCCGGAGCTCATATGCTGAAACCATTCCATCTCCGTAATTGGCTACATAAAGATATTTGTTAGAACTGTCAACAAGGAGGTGGCAGGGTAATTTACCGTATGATGATTTGGTATTTATCGGGGTAATCATGCCCGTCGTATTGTCCATGGCAAAAGCAGCTACGCCTCCGCCGGGTTCACCGTTGAACTCCTCCGTTTCAATGACCGAATACAGATACTTGTTATCCTTTGTTATTGCTATGTATGAAGGATTTGTAATTTTTGCAACTAAATCCCCAACTTCTATCCTGCCTGCCTCCGGATCCATATACATGCTGTATATGCCTTGGGATTGCTTATGTGTATAAGTACCCACATAAGCGATATTTTCAAATGTTTTTTTCAATCGTTCCACCTCTCTTCAATGATCTTTATAAAATATTAAATCTATCTGATACTAAGAAAAAATATAACAACGAGCTGTCAACAGTGGTTGCTAAGTGGTTGCTAAACCGAGTCAATTGCATGTATAAAAGTATTCGATACCAATACAGAAAATCCTTTAATAATTGATAACTATATTTTATGGGAACATTCCTGTAATGAAATAAAATGAGCTTTGAAAAAAGAAGGTACCTCCTGTTAAAATAGAGGGTGTAAGTTCAAAAAACCTATTTTCATCTTTCAATTGACAATCCCCGACATTCAAAAGTATAGATCGTTCAGTTCCTTCAGCTCGTTCTGAATATTTTTTACCAATTCTTTAGGTTTTTGAACCACTGCCAGTTTGCCAAAGCTCATGACCCATCTCTTTATATCAATCAAACCCTTAACCGTCGCTTTAAAAAGAATGGAACCATCTCCCAGATCTTCAATCTGCTGTGTTGGAAGCCATGTTTTTTCTCTGACCCATATACTGGCGGGATGGAAGAAGCGGATCTCCACATTGTACTTTTCACCCTGTATAATGCTAAATATATTGGACATATAGTCGCTTATGGAAAATTCAGCCGGATACACAAAGGATGTGTTCAAAATTTCAATATGTTCAATTCTTACCAGTTTAAACGTTCGAATCTGATTCCGTAAATGGCAGAAACCAATTAGATACCAGGAACCTTCCCGGTGAACAACGGCATACGGATCCACCTGCCTGAGTTTTCTCTCGTCCTTGGATGCTGTGTAATACAATATCTCGAGGCGTTTTCTCTGTTTTATGGCCATGCAAACAATTGTTAACGTCCTACTTAGACCGTCTCTTTTATCCACCTTTCCAAAGGAAAACACGAATTCATCAGCCGGAATGGGCAGTTCATCTGTTACCACATCGCCTATAACAGATTTGATCTTTGCCATGGCTGTCTTCAGTTCATTTTTTAAGGGGAAACCAACATTTTGCATAAGCAGCTTTTCAGCTAACAGCAGCGCGGAATATTCAACATCATCTATGTTTGGGGGTTTAAAATAGAATGAATCCGCCAGGAAATAACCGCCCTTTCTCCCCGTCATGCCCTCAATGGGCACACCCGCCAGCTTCAAGTATTCTATATATGCCTTGACATTTCTGGGAGTAATGTTCAAAATTTTAGCAATTTCTTTGGACGTAATCATTTGATGTGTCTGTAACAGCATGATGATTTTTATACAATGACTCAGCTTACTCATAATTTACACAACCTTTTATACTATATTGTCCTTCGCAAAAATCTTTAAACCAGCAAAAGGATTTGAATGGTATATATAAAAAAACGAGGGCCAAACCACCTTAAGCAAACAGGATCAACGACAAAGGCATGTATGTTCAACAATTGATATTTATCGATTCAAATTTATATATTCTACATTCCACTAATAATTCCTTCATTATTCATAAATTACCATAACGTAATAGGGGATTGTCCTGCGTTCTAATTGATACTGGTTGTAAATACATTATACTGAGCCGGTCAATCGGATGAATTGATATGTTGTATTACTGGGTGCCAATATTAAATATACAGGTGGGGATAGCCATGAACTCGATCAAAATCGGCCAACTGGTACGCATAGAGAATTCAAAAAAAGCTGTAATATGTTACAAATGTGAACATCGTCCGGGTTATTGGGGTGTCATATATGGATAACAAAGCAGTGGACTGTGTACACAATTCCGTTATATCACCTTATATACATATATGCTGGAACTGCGGTGCCGGCCTCAATAGCCAGGCGGATACTACCTGTCCCGTCTGCTACTGGCTCAAATGTCCTAACTGTGGTGCCTGCAGAAAAGGAGGATGCATAAAAGCCGATTACCTGCAAGTGGACGGGCAAGAAAAAACCAGCCGATAATACTGGCAGCTGGTTTTCTCCTTTTTATCAACAAAAGAATCAAGGCGGCTGATCAATCGATAATCTCATCAATAGCCGCTCCGGGCGGAACCATGGGATACACCATCTCATCGGGGTGGATGATACATTCTATGAGCACGGGCTGATTCATAGCAAGGGCTTTTTTAAAAGTATCCTCAACCTCACTGTTTGAATTTATCCGGAAGCTGGTGATTCCATATGCATCAGCTAATTTAACGAAATCCACTTCCGGCCCCAGAGAGGTATATGAAAATCTGCCGTTATAGAACAGCCTTTGCCACTGGCGAACCATACCCAGAGCCCGATTGTTTAATACAAGCTGAATAATGGGAAGATTGTATCTTGATACGGTAGCCAGCTCGGTTGAGTTCATCATAAAACTGCCATCCCCGGCCACATTTATGACCCTCCGATCGGGCCGACCCATGCAAGCGCCAATAGCGGCCCCCAATCCATATCCCATTGTCCCCAGTCCGCCCGAGGAGATAAATGTCCTGGGCTCATCGAATTTATAGTATTGGGCAGCCCACATCTGGTTCTGGCCTACCTCGGTACAGATAATGGCCTTTCCTTTTGTAAGCTGATAAAGCTTTTCAATAACAAATTGAGGGGTCAATTCACCCTTCGGGCAACGGGGTTTCAGCGGATGGGCTTTCTTCCATTCATCTATCTGCTTATTCCATCCGTTTGGTTTCTTTTCATCCACCATATCAATCAGCTTCTGTAAAATCTTCTTCACGTCACCGCATACCGGGATGTGAGTGCTAATATTCTTTCCGATCTCTGCCGGATCAATATCGATATGAATTATTGTTGCGTTGGGAGCAAACTTTTCCACTTTGCTTACCACCCGATCACTGAAACGGGCACCTATGGCTATGAGCAAATCGCAGTTGGAAACGGCATAGTTGGAAAATCGCGTTCCGTGCATACCTACCATACCCATATAATAGGGATGGTTGCTGGGAAACGCGCCCATGCCCATCAGGGAACAGGCAACGGGTGCCTTTATTTTTTCAGCAAAAGCAACCAGCTCACGATTTGCCCGGGATATGTTTACCCCGCCTCCCGCGTAAATAACCGGCTTCTCAGCCCTGTTTATTGCCTCGGCAGCCTCCTGTACACTTTTTTCAATACGGGCTTTGGTGTAGAAATGGGGATGAAAAGTATCCTCACTAACGTAGTCGGTATTCACTTCTTCCCGTTGATATTCTATCACTGTGTTCTGTACATCCTTTGGAATATCCACCAAAACCGGTCCGGGTCTTCCAGTACGGGCAATCTGAAAGGCTTTTCTTATAATATCGGGCAAACGCGCAGCGTCCTTGACAATGTAATTATGCTTTGTAATTGGTGCGGTCACACCCGTTATATCAACTTCTTGAAAGGAATCTTTCCCCAAAAGCGAGGACGCCACCTGGCCGGTAAACACCACTATAGGCACTGAATCCATATAAGCTGTGGCTATGCCGGTAACGGTGTTGGTAGCTCCCGGCCCTGAAGTGACAATCACTACGCCCACCTTTCCGGTTGCTCTGGCATACCCATCCGCAGCGTGGGTCGCCCCCTGTTCATGAGCAGTTAAAACGTGAGTAATATCCTTGGCATCATACAGAGCGTCATAAATGGAAAGAACAGCTCCTCCCGGAAACCCGAATACTGTATCCACTTTCTGTTCCCTTAAACATTCCACAAATGCTTGAGCTCCCGTAATCTTCATGCTTTCTCGCCTCCCTGCCGCAAATACTTGAATAATTATATGAAAAAACCCTTCATCCCCAATAATGGGACGAAAGGTTACTTTCGTGGTACCACCCATATTCGCCATTGCTTCGCAGCAACGGCCTCATCAGGATACGGCCATATCGGCTTATATCCCTGTGCTATAACGGGCACATCCCGTCAAGGTCTACTATTATTTCAACCGAGCTGCTTCGGGACGAGACTTCACCAGTTCTCGGGTACCGGTTCACAGCAAAACCACCGGCTCTCTGCAACCCGCGTGAAAAGGCTACTGATCCCTTCATCGCCATTTTTACGAGTATATTGCGTATATTGTAATACAAACAATCATGGAATGCAAGCGGTTTTTTAAATTTTGGGCAAATTTTCAATGCAGTTTCGTATTATAATGCACCCTTTGTCAGTCTGTTTGGTTGATATGTTAGTCTTGCCCTTGCTGCCGTCGTATTCAATGCCCGCCCTTTGTCAGCCTTTTGTTGACAAGCCAAAGAATCTAAAATAATATAGTAATGGTTTTATCCGGTCAATGCAAAATAAATATATTTGATAGGATGGTCAATATGGTCGATCATTATTATATCCTTTCAAAAGCGGATGGATTTGCATATCCCGTTACAATTGTATCTTCATCGAAGGGGGTTCGGCAGATTCTCTTTCTCTCTATGGAAACCATGATTCAGGAACTGATAAAGAAAAACATCCCCTACACCATAGACTTAACACTTCCTGCAGCTATAGAATTAACCCAATACTTCAGAGGCCGAAGACACAATTTCACCGTTCCTGTTGATATTCAGGGCACCAAATTTCAATTGCAGGTATGGAATGCTTTACGGGATATACCCTACGGCCAAACAGCCAGTTACAAGGACATAGCTCTCCGGATCGGCCGTCCAAACTCATTCCGCGCGGTTGGGCAGGCATGTGGCGCAAATCCAGTTCCCATCATCATTCCTTGCCACCGGGTACTTACGTCAGACGGCCGTCTGGGAGGCTTCAGCTCAGGCATTGAGAAAAAAATAGCCCTCCTCAATCTGGAGGGTTATTTGGCGTGATAGAATTGTAGGGTAATTCCGTCAATGCGTCATTATAACGGTTAACGGCTGGATACCAATCGGGCTATAGCATGGGCATATATTCTGCAATTGAGTATTAAATCCTCAATTTCTATGTATTCATCCTTCTGATGGGCCAATTCCGGCTTCCCCGGAAATACCGCTCCAAAAGCTACCGCATTCTCAATGGCTCTGGCATAGGTCCCACCGCCTATAGCAACGGTGTATGCAGCTTTTCCCGTCAAGCCGGCATAAACCTCCATCAAGGTCCGCACTAAAAAGTGATCTTCGGGTACGTATAGCGGCGGTTGATAAGTCAACACATCTACTTCAATCCCGTCCTGTGCGGCAACCTCTTCTATTCTGGCCAGCACCTGCTCCTTATCAACACTGACGGGATAACGGATATCAATAACCGCCTCTCCTGATTCTCCGTCCACATTAATCATACCCAGATTTAATGTGAGCTTACCCGACAGCTTGTCCTCCATGGCAAGACCCATGGATTCACCTTGAATCTCCATTCCCACTCTATTGTGAAGAAACAGGATAAAACGTTCCATTTCGCTCTGACCAAGTCCCAGACTTGCCAGGTACGCCAACATCTGCCCTATGGCGTTTCGTCCCGTCTCAGGAGCACTTGCATGGGCAGGCTTTCCAAGGGCTTTAATGATCAAATTGTCCCTTTCATCGGAAGCTATTTCAAAATCATATCCGGTGGCTTTCTTAAGGCTCTCAATACCGGCTGCCATGATATTCCTGTTAATTGATGAATCAAAAACACAATTACATTCGTCAGGCACCATATTGGGACGCTGGCCGCCTGTCATCTTCAAAAGCCCTATGGAGCTGACTTTATTTTGTGAAAACTTCCTTTTCAATGCAACATGCAAAATTCCTTTTTCCGCATTTATAACCGGGTATCTGCCATCGGGACTGACACCAAAGTCGGGCATGGGTTCATGCTTGAAATAATGCCTTAAGTCCTCCCAACCGCTCTCTTCGTCGGTCCCCAATATAAGCCTTACCCGTTTACCTATCGGCAACCCCGCCTCCTTTACTGCCTTCATGGCATATAGAGCCGCAACAGCTGGCCCCTTATCGTCTATTGACCCCCGTCCGTAAATCCTGTTATGATGAATTTCGGCTCCAAAAGGCGGATAAGTCCAGCCACCTCCAGGAGGAACAACATCCAAATGGACTAGTATCCCCATCATTCTATCGCCCTGGCCAAATTCAATATGCCCGGCATAGCCGTCCACGTTTTTGGTACTGAAACCCATTTCTTTCCCCAGCTGTAGCATATATTCCAGGGCTTTATACACATTCGGGCCAAAGGGCATCCCCGGCTCTGCCGGGCCTTCAACACTTGGTATGGCAATAAGCTGGCAGACTGAACGTATCATGTCACTCCTGTACGATTCGATGAGTAAATCCAAATCCATAGAAAAGCCTCCTTATAGATAGATCAATCTCCAGTGATTATACCATAAATTCCAGTATTTTACCTTTTATATGTAAAATTTTTATGGTATACTATTTTCGACAATGTTTGCCGCATTATATTCGGGTTTCCCCCAATAATGCTTTTTAAAAAATTGATGACGTTAAATCCAAAACATGGGGCAGCCCGATGCTGTGTTTAACAAGGCAAATCTGCAGGCCGATTATTTCATTAATAAAAAAAGAGGTGTAAAGCAAATGAAAATAATTGTATGCAAAACCTACCAGGAGATGAGCCAGGCCGCAGCAGATATTGTAGCACGGCAAATAAAAAAGAAGCCTGACACCGTATTAGGCCTTGCAACTGGGAGCACTCCTGTAGGCTTATATCAAAACCTGATAAAGATGAACAGAGACGGGGTAATTGATTTCTCCGGCGTAGTAACCTTCAATCTGGATGAATATGTGGGACTGCCCAAGGAGCATCCCTGCAGCTACTACAGATTTATGTTCGATAATCTGTTTGATCATATCAACATTAAAAAGGAAAATGTACACCTGCCGGACGGTCTGGCTCCATCTCTTGAGGACGAATGCAAGGTTTACGAACAAAAGATAACCCAAGCCGGCGGAATTGACCTGCAGGTGCTGGGTATCGGCCACAACGGGCACATAGGGTTTAACGAACCGGGTACCCCCTTTGAATCTGTCTCCCATATTGTTGATCTGGCACCGCGCACAATCCAGGCTAATTCAAGATTTTTCAGCTCACCTGATGAAGTGCCCCGCAAAGCCCTTTCAATGGGTATAAAAAGCATAATGCATGCCCGAATGATCCTGTTTTTAGCGTCCGGAAAGGATAAAGCCGAGATAGTAAGCAGGGCCTTCAACGGCCCTGTTACCACCGACGTTCCCGCATCCGTGCTTCAACTGCATCCGGATGTTACAGCTATACTGGATGAGGATGCCGCATCTTGCCTGCAGAAACAATTATTACTAAACATATGAGTTAATAGAAAAGAGCCGATTTCTCGGCTCTTTTCTTAATTTCACATTTATTGTTTCTTTGTTGCGTACAGGAATACCTTGAAGCCTAGCGGATCATAGACGAATCCTTCTATATCGGGATTTATTAGATAGGTATCTGTGTAGTAGTAAACGGGGATTATTGGCATCTCTGTCATGATAATCTCTTCAGCCTTATGCATGGCCTCCATTCTTTCCTTCTGATCCCCGGATTTCTTGGCCAACTCAATCAAGCTGTCATATTCGCTGTTCTTCCATCTGGCGTCATTCTGACCGCTGCTGCTGTGCCACATATCAAGCATGGTCATGGGATCGAGATAATCGCCTATCCAGCCATGACGTGCAATTTCGTAGTTACCCTGATTTCGGGTTTCCTGGAACACTGCCCATTCCTGGCTGTCCAGCTTAATGTTGATACCCAGATTGTTTTTCCACATGTCCTGTACAGCTTCAGCAATGGCTTTATGCCCGGCTCCGTCGTTATATAACAGAGTCAGTTCGGGGAACCCTTCGCCATTGGGGAATCCGGCTTCTTCCATGAGCTTCTTGGCTTCTGCCACGTTTTGATCAAAGTTTTCGCCTATATAGTTTCCACCAACTTCTCTGAAATCGGTACCCTCTTCAACATCGGGCATTCCCGGCGGAACCCATGCATAAGCAGGAATAGCAAAGTTCTTTGCGGCATGATCAATAATATACTGTCTGTCGATAGCAAGCGCTAAGGCCTTTCTTACCTTCGGATCATTCAACGGTTCCTTTTCCACATTCAAGCAGAAGAAATATGTTCCCAACTGAGGCTTTATGATAAGTTTGCCTTCCTCATACAAGCGGGGAATCTCTTCAGCCGGAATACTGTCTGCAAAGTCGATCTCACCTGCTTCAAATGCTGAGAGCTCAGATGCCTGATCGTCTATCATGGTAAATACCAGCTCGTCAGCCTTTATGGAATTCTTATCCCAGTAAGTATCGCTCTTCTTCATCACGATTTTCTCATTGACAACAAATTCGGTGACCACCATGGGCCCATTTGTAATGTATGTTTTGGGATCATTTGCCCAACCTTCACCGTGTTCCTCTATAATATCCTGCCTTACGGGGAACAATGTGGGGAAGGAAGTCAATTGCAGGAAGTATGAACAGGGGGCTTCAAGCTCAACTTCCAGAGTCTTTTCGTCAAGAGCTTTTACTCCCAGCTCTTCCGGGCTCATCTCGCCATTGGTAATGGCCTCGCCATTTTTAATATACCACAGCTGGTACGCGTATTCACATTCTGACTCCGGATCAACAGCCCGTCTCCATGCATACACGAAGTCATCTGCTGTTACTGGTTTCCCATCCGACCATTTTGCGTCCCTCAAATAGAATGTGAATTTGGTGCCATCTTCATTCATTTCCCATTTCTCAGCTATACCGGGAATGATACGTCCTTCTGCGTCCTTTCGTGTCAGTCCTTCAAAGCAATGGACTATTACGCTTCCCGCCTCAACTGCGCTGTTGAGCTGAGGATCAATGGTTTTTGGGGTTGCGCCCATATTGTATACAATGGGTTTTGTTCCGCCTTTATCAGAACCACATGCAGTAAACAGGGTAATAACCATTACTGCAGAAAGCAATAAAAGTATTGTTTTTTTGAGCATATTACCTCTTCCTCCTTTAATATTTATCTATATCTCAAAGCCAGAAAGGCTTTGGTATCTCATTTAGGTGAGCTCTATATCCTGACATGCCGTTACTCTATAAAGTGGCATGCGGCCATATGTCCTCCACCGTAGTCCTTCATCTCGGGCTCCTGTTCGGCACATATCTCCCGGGCAATCGGACATCGGGTCCTAAACCTGCATCCTGAAGGTGGATTAATGGGCGTAGGCACATCGCCTTTCAGAATTATTCGTTCCCGTTGCTCCATGGTATCAGGGTCCGGAACCGGTATAGCCGAAAGCAGAGCCTGTGTGTAGGGATGTAAGGGTTTGCTGTATAATTCCGAACTTTCAGCCATCTCTACAATCTTACCCAGGTACATCACCCCAACCCGATCCGAAATGTGTTTCACCATGGACAGGTCGTGGGCGATAAACAGATAGGTTAAGTTCATCTCATCCTGCAAATCCTCAAGAAGATTAACCACCTGTGCCTGTATGGAAACATCCAGCGCTGAAATAGGTTCGTCACATACTATAAAATCGGGATTGACAGCCAAAGCCCGGGCAATCCCAATCCTCTGTCGCTGGCCACCGCTAAACTCGTGGGGATAACGGTTAGCATGCTCTCTGCTTAAACCCACTTTGCTTAAAAGATCGTATATCATGGCCTTTCGTTCTTCGCCATAGGCGATCTTATGGATATCTATAGATTCGGCTATTATGTCGCCTACCGTCATTCTTGGATTTAGCGAAGCATAAGGATCCTGAAATATAATTTGCATTCTTTTTCTGTACGACCTCATCTGCCTGTCGTTAAGTTCGGTAATGTCATCCCCATCAAATATAATTCGGCCGTCGGTGGGTGGATAGAGCTTCAGGATGGTGCGTCCAACGGTTGTCTTGCCGCAACCGCTCTCTCCGACAAGACCCAACGTCTCCCCCCTGTATATGTCAAAGCTGACACCGTCGACTGCTTTAAGCACCTGCCGTTTCTCCTTAATTAGCCCACCTCTTACCGGGAAGTATTTCTTCAGATCTTTTACCTCAACTAAAACATCCTTCTGGCTGCTCACTTAAAACTCACCCCTTCCCTATCCCACTCTACAGCAGGTGCCCGGGGGTCAAGAAGCCAGCATGCTGCTTTGTGTCTTCCCGAGACGGAATACAAGCCGGGACATTGCTGCTCACATATGCGCATGGCATAGCGACATCTGGGCATAAAAGGACACCCTTCAGGCGGTTTCAACAGATCCGGCGGCTGCCCCTCTATAGGTACCAGACGTTCCTTTGACGTCATGTTAACCTTGGGAATGGATTTTAACAATCCCCAGGTGTATGGATGTTTGGGATTATAAAATATATCCCTCACCGAACCCTCTTCCACAATTATACCCGCATACATGACAACGATCCTGCTGCAAAGATCGGCCACAATCCCCAGATCATGAGTGATAAGCATAATGGATGTATTGAATTTTTCCTTTAGTTCTTTCATCAGCTCCAGTATCTGGGCCTGTATCGTAACATCCAGGGCAGTGGTAGGTTCGTCCGCAATGATCAGCTCCGGTTGACAGCTTAGCGCCATAGCAATCATAACCCTCTGCCGCATGCCTCCACTGAACTCATGGGGATATTGTTTTAACCGCCTCTCAGGATCTGGGATCCTTACTTCCTTTAGTAACCCGATTGCCTTCTCCCGGGCAGCATTTTTATCCATGTTCTTATGCGTCCGCAGGGGTTCCATCAATTGATCCCCTATTGTATATACCGGATTTAACGAGGTCATAGGGTCCTGGAATATCATGGCAATTTTGTTCCCTCTTATTTTTTGCATTTCTTTTTCGCTTTTTTTTAAGAGATCTTCCCCATTGAAATATATTTCACCCTTTATGACCTTACCCGGAGAAGGGACCAAACCCATTATGGAAAGGGATGTTACACTCTTGCCGCAACCGGATTCACCAACTATTCCGATGGCCTCACCCTGATATAAATCTATATTTACACCTCTAACAGCCTTAACTTCACCCACATGGGTAAAAAATGATGTATGCAAATCCCGTATCTCCAGTAGTTTATCCACTCAATCACCTACTTCCTCATATGAGGATCAAGGGCATCCCTTAATCCATCGCCAAGCAAATTGAAGGCTATCATTGTAATACATATACAGGCTGCGGGGAAAAACAGCAGGTATGGATAACTTCTAAGCCCTCTATAGGCATCGCTGGCAAGTGTACCCCAGCTTGCCATGGGGGCGCTTACCCCTATTCCGATAAAGCTTAAAAAGGCTTCAGTAAAAATGGCAGATGGAATGGCCAATGTCACCGTAACTATTATAGGTCCGATAGTGTTAGGTATAAGGTGCTTAAGAATTATACGCCATCCGCTGGCTCCCTGAGCTTTGGCGGCCAATACAAATTCCTGATTCTTAAGGCTGAGCACCTGGCCGCGCACTATTCTGGCCATATTTACCCAGTAAACCAATCCAAGAACAATATATATCAATATGAGGTCGGAACCTATACCTTTGAGTGCTCTCAAAAAGGTTGTTTCAAAAGCCTGTTCGATGGGTTTTTCCAATACAACCTGAAGCAATATGACATACAAAAGCAGCGGAACACCGTACAATATATCGACTATTCGCATCATTATGTTATCAACACGACCACCTATATATCCCGCAATCCCGCCGTACAGAACTCCAATAGTAAGATTGATAATGCTTGCTACCAACCCTATGCTGAGGGATATACGGGCACCATATACCACACGAATAAACAAATCCCTGCCAAGGCTATCGGTCCCAAAGGGGTGTTCCCATGAGGGTCCCAGATTTTCATGGCCTCGAATTTGAGTAGAATAATCATAAGGCCAAAATAGGGGAACAAATATGGCAGACAATATTATAATGATAATTACGGTTAATCCAATCATTGCCGGTTTATTCCTTCTAAGCCGTCTCCAGGCGTCCTGCCAATATGTTACACTGGGGCGAACTATTTCATCTTCTGTACCGCTTTTCCTTTCAACAGGTTCAAATAAGGCCCGATCAATATTAGTATCCATTCCCCTCTTACCCCTCCTTTACATTGACAAGCTTGATTCGAGGATCAACCAGGACATATACAATATCAACAATAAAATTCATTATAACCAGCAACACACTGTAGAATATGGTAGAACCCATTATCATGGTATAATCCCTGTTGCTCACGCTGTTAACAAAATAACCACCCATACCCGGTATTGAGAACAGCTTCTCTATAACGAAGCTTCCGGTTAAAAGCCCCGCTGCCAGAGGTCCCAAATAGGTAACCACCGGAATTACCGCATTTTTTAATGCATGTTTGTATATTACCTTTAATTCACTTAAGCCTTTTGCCCTGGCCGTACGTATATAATCCTGCTTTATGACATCCAGCATGCTGGATCTGACCAGCCTTGCAATAAAGGACAGCGAATAGCCCGATAAAGCTACAACGGGCATCACATATTCTATCGGCCGGGTCAGTTTACTGCTCATAACCGGAAATACCTTCCATACAACTCCAAAGAGATAAATAAGAACGGTGGCCAATACAAAACTGGGTATGGTAACGCCCAGGGTTGCAAGAAACATGGTAGTATAATCTTCCCATTTTCCCTGGCGAAGGGCAGAAATGATACCCATCGGCACTCCCAAAAGCAGCGTAAATATTATTGACACTAAACCCAACCTTGCAGTAATCGGAAAACCCAAACTAATCAGTTCATTAACAGAACGGTGCTTGAGCTGGAAGGAGGGGCCCAGATCACCTCGAAATAGATCCTTCCAGTAATCCAGATACTGCTTCCATACCGGGTCATCCAGTTTGTATTTTTCGTTGAGGGCTTTGATAATTGCTTCAGGCAGAGGTTTTTCCCGAGTAAACGGCCCTCCCGGTATTGCATGCATTAGAAAAAATGTTATTGTAACAATAAAAAAAATGGTAAGAACCATAGAAATAACTCGATGAATAATATACCTACCCACCAAACTTCCTCCTTAGACCTTTATACACCGCACCATATTTCGAATTATATCCGGTACATGAACGTTTTCGATGAGGATATACAAATATACAATATAAAGGCCATTATAAACTATATCATCAAATTAACATTTCTAATTATACCACTTTTCATTTTCCATAACAACCACTATTTTTTATAAAAGCCTACAAAAATCAGCAATATTGCCCCTCGCTCCGGCCTATAATATACTTGGCTTTTTTTAATTATGCATTGTATAATAATACATTATTTAAAAGATATATTATAGATGTATTATATAAATTGCTTTATACCTAACAATATATTGTATTATGAGATAAATTATGCATTAAATATAATAAATATTCTTATTCCTATATAGCCTATATCATTTTTATAAAAATATATAGCTTGATAAGTCAATTCCAAAATTGTAAAAAGCCGACGAAACATACGTCGGCCAACTTAACCAAATCATTAATATACCAGAATATGCTATATGAATATATCTTTGGCATTGCGTAAATCATGCCGTAAATCCTCCAACTCCCGGACCCACTATTTCAACACCGCACCGGTGCTGGCCGAGGTAACCAGCCTGGCATACCTCCCCAGATATCCATGCTTAATCTTTGGCTCGGGGGCCTTCCATTTGGCAAGCCGTTCCCGGAGCTCCTCCTGACTTATCATGATGTCCAACCTGCCTTCGGTGATATTAATGCATATCAGATCTCCCTCATTTACCACGGCAATAGGGCCTCCTTCCATGGCTTCGGGGGATATATGCCCTATGGAAGCTCCCCGGGTTGCACCCGAAAAACGCCCGTCGGTCAAGAGAGCTACATCCTTATCAAGCCCCATTCCGGCAATAGCGGATGTGGGAGACAGCATCTCCTTCATACCGGGTCCGCCCTTCGGACCTTCGTAGCGGATAACCACCACATCCCCCTTATTGATTCTGCCCTTTAAAATGGCATCAAAAGCCTCCTCCTCCGAGTCAAAGACTCTGGCCGGTCCCTGATGAACCATCATTTCTGGAGCTACAGCAGCCCGCTTAACCACAGCACCGTCAGGCGCAAGATTTCCCTTAAGCACCGCTATCCCGCCGGTTGCACTGTACGGCTGATCAACAGGCCTTATAACCTCATGATCCAAAACCACGGCATCGGATATATTTGCACCAAGGCTGCACCCGGTAACCGTCAAAAGCTCAAGGCGCAGCAGGCTCTTTTTGGAAAGCTCCTTCATAACGGCCTGTACACCCCCTGCAGCATACAGATCCTCAACATGGTATGGCCCCGCCGGGCTCAATCTGCAAAGATTGGGCGTACGCTGGCTTATGCTGTTCACCACATCCAGATCTATCTTTACCCCTGCTTCATGGGCAATTGCCGTCAGATGCAGCACCGAATTGGTGGAACAACCAAGGGCCATATCCACCGTCAGAGCGTTTTCGAAAGCCTCTGCTGTCAGAATATCCCTGGGGCGGATGTTCTTTTGAACCAGTTCCATAATCTTCATACCTGCCTTTTTGGCAAGGCGCACCCTTTCGGCATACACAGCCGGTACAGTACCGTTCCCGGGCAATGCCATCCCCAGAACTTCTGCCAAACAGTTCATGGAATTGGCCGTGAACATACCCGAACAAGAGCCGCATCCCGGGCAGGCACACTCCTCTATCTCTTTCAATTCTTCTTCGGTTATCCTCCCGGCACTTACCGCTCCCACGCCTTCAAATACCGAATTCAAATCGAGCACCCGATTTCCCCTTCTGCCGGCCAGCATCGGCCCCCCGCTCACCAGGATGGATGGTATATTAAGCCTGGCACAAGCCATAAGCATACCTGGCACAATTTTATCGCAGTTTGGAACCAATACCAGGCCATCAAAGGCATGAGCAACGGCCATGGATTCTATGCTGTCGGCAATCAGCTCCCTGGAAGCCAGCGAATATTTCATACCTACATGGTTCATGGCAATCCCGTCGCATACTCCGATGGTGGAGAATTCGACGGGGGTACCGCCGGCCATTCGTATTCCATCTTTAACCGCCCGGACGATGGTATCCAGATGTATATGCCCCGGAACAATCTCATTCTGAGAATTTACCACCCCTATCAGTGGTCGCCTGAGTTCCTCGTCTGTATATCCCATGGCTTTGAATAAAGACCGGTGAGGCGCCTTTTCTATACCTTTTTTTACCCTATCGCTTATCATGGATTTACGCTCCTTACTCAATTTCAATTATTATCGGTTTATACTATTTATGTGCATTATATCCTTAAGGCGGCGCTTTGGCACATGCATAACTCCGTCCTGATCCTTATAATACTTTATGGAACCCCGCTCATCTTCGGCCACCGATTTTTCGGCTGCATATCCTAAGGATATCACGCAATCAATCACATATTCCTCGGGAATTTGGAGTATCTTTCTAAGTTCATCCCTTTTAACCGAGCCAATTATACAACCGCCGATCCCGTATTCCAGCGCTCCCAGAAGTATATTCTGGGCAGCAGCTCCTATGTCATATTTAGCCAATACATCATCAAATTCCCGCCTTACAAGAAATACTATATAAGCCACCGGCTTCTCGCCTTCTTTCGGCGTACCGTGGGGCTTGATATAGCCTGCCCAGCTCAGGGTACCAAATACCGGTTCAAGCAATGCCGGATCCTCCACCACCAGATATTCTATCGGCTGCCTATTGGTTGCCGACGGCGCCAGCCTTGCGCCATCCACCAGCTCTTCAAGCACCTTAAGCGGAATCCGTTCCTGCTGATACTTCCTTATGGTTCTTCTCGCTCTGATAGCTTCGCGGACATTCACTCTATCACCCCCGGCAATATGCATAAATTGTTATACAAAATACTACTGAACCAAAATTTTTGATCTTTCCCATACTTTGAGGAACGGATAGGGATTAACCGCTACCTCATTCCGTCCCTCATACATCCCAAAGTGAAGATGGGGAGCAAACTTGCCGGTGGTTCCTTCGCCCCCATAGCCTGAATCACCGGCATAGCCAATAACCTGCCCTTTTTTTACCCTGCTGCCCTCATCAATATCCTCATGATATCTGGAGAAATGGGCGTAGTAATAATAGATGCCATCGTCGCCGCGGATTCCCAGTCGCCATCCGCCAAGCTCCAGCCATCCCTTTTTCTCCACAACCCCGTCACACACCGACACAACGGGAACCCCTTTGTCGCACATTATATCGATACCCTCATGGCTCCTATTGCCCCCATATGTACGGGCATCACCAAAGCCATCCTTATAGTCATATTCATATCCTGCTGCAATGGGAAATACTTTATCCTCATATATTCGCTTCAGAATCCTAAATCGCCTTACCTGATTTTTTACATCCCTTATAAATTTCTTATCATTCCTATAATCCCCAAGCAAATCGTCAAGCTGATCTATATCCTCAATACCACGCAGATGTATGGCAATTCGGCTGATACGCCCTGATTCTGTCTCTTCATTGTCAGGCCTCTCCACCATATCGATGGCAGCCAGATAGTACCACGGGACGCTGTATTCTTCTCCTATACTGAAGTACATCTGCAGATGTTCTGATGAAAAATCCCCTATCCTATAAGGAGGATATATAATATCCTCAAACCAGGACGGAAGGCTTAGCATTAAGCCTAGAATAACCGCTGCAACAATGATTGTGCATATAAAGCGGGGTTTGTTGACAGAATACCTTCTTATTTTTTTAACTCCTGGGGAATTATACATCAGCCCTGTCCTCCTGTCAGAATCCGGCCACCGGTAAAAACATGTATCATACACAGCCGGCAGCACAAAATCGATTTCATCCAGCTCCGGCGGTTTGGGGAGCTTGGTCCTTAACTTTATATGTTTTCGGCAATAAGACGGCCCATCTCCCGGGTCCCCACCACACTCGTACCGGGGCTGGCAATGTCCCCCGTTCTATATCCCTGCTGCAGTACCCTGGCCACCGCCTCCTCCACTGCCAGCGCCTCTTCATTCAAGCCAAAGCTGTAACGCAACATCATGGCAGCGCTCAATATGGTGGCTATGGGGTTTGCCTTATCCTGCCCGGCAATATCGGGGGCAGAACCGTGAACAGGTTCATAAAGCCCCAATCTTCCTTGCCCCAGGCTCGCAGATGGCAGCATGCCCAGAGAGCCGGTCAGCATTGCTGCCTCATCACTGAGTATGTCCCCAAACATATTGGTAGTGAGAATAACATCAAACTGTGACGGATTCCTCACAAGCTGCATGGCAGCATTATCCACGTACATATGGTTAAGCTCAATATCCTGGTACTCCTTCCCTACCCTGGATACTACTTCCCGCCACAATCTGGAACTCTCCAGCACGTTTGCCTTGTCTACCGACGTAACTTTGCGGCGTCGCTCTCTGGCAATTTCGAAGGCAATCCGCGCCACACGCTCAACCTCCGGTGTGGAATATACAGCCACATCCCAGGCCCGCTGGCCTCCACCGGGAATATCCTCCCGCCCCTTGTCCCCGAAGTACAAATCCCCGGTCAGCTCGCGCACTACCAGTATATCCAGCCCGCCATCCACAAAGACCTCTTCCTTCAGGGTTGAAGCCGACCTAAGCTGGGGGAACAGCTTGGCCGGCCTTATATTGGCAAACAGCCCAAGTCCCTTTCGAATGCCCAGCAGGCCCGCTTCCGGCCTCAGATTCCCCGGCAGATCATCCCATTTGGGCCCGCCGACCGCCCCAAGAAGTACGGCGTCGCTGGCACGGCAGATTTCCAGGGTTTCCTCGGGAAGGGGAACGCCCACCGTATCCAGAGCAGCTCCCCCCATCAGTACATTTTCAAAACAAAAGCGATGACCCCATTTACGCCCTACGGCGTTCAGTACCACAATGGTTTGTTCAATTACTTCAGGTCCTATACCATCCCCTGGTATTACGGCAATTTTCATCTGTCTTCCCCCATTTTCTCACTGACATATTTTACAAGCCCGCCGGCCTCTATGAGTTCCTGCATAAATGGCGGGAAGGGTGCGGCTTTGTATGTGCAGCCGGTGGTTATGTTGGTAATGATCCCATTGGCCAAATCCACAGCAACCCGATCTCCATCCCGTATATCCCGCGCAGCTTCCGGACACTCCATTATAGGCAGGCCTATGTTCAAAGCATTGCGGTAAAATATTCGCGCAAAGGTCTCGGCTATGATACAGCTTATTCCCGAAGCCTTAATGGCTATGGGCGCGTGTTCCCTGGAGGAACCACAGCCGAAATTGGTACCGGCCACAACAATATCTCCCGCTTGCACCTTATCCTTAAAAGAAGGGTCCAGATCTTCAAAACAGTGGGCCGCCAGCTCAGCCGGATCACTGGTGCTCAAATAGCGCGCCGGAATAATAACGTCGGTGTCCACATTATTTCCATATTTGATAGCTTTTCCTTCAATCATTTCATTACCTCCTCGGGAGAAGAAATTTTCCCGGTTATGGCCGAAGCAGCGGCCACCGCCGGGCTGGCCAGGTACACCTCGCTCTCGGGATGCCCCATTCGGCCCACAAAGTTCCTGTTGGTGGTAGCAACGGCTCTTTCTCCTTTGGCAAGGATTCCCATATGCCCGCCAAGACATGGACCGCAGGTTGGTGTGCTGACAACCGCACCGGCTTCTATAAATATCTCCAGAAGGCCTTCCCGCATTGCCTGGAGATATATATTCTGAGTGGCGGGAATTACGATTGCCCTCACACGGGGATGCACTTTATGACCCTTTAGTATTTGAGCCGCAATCCTGAGATCCCCAAGCCGCCCATTGGTACACGAGCCGATTACCACCTGATGAATTGGAATCTCGTCTATATGATCAAATGTCCTCACATTTTCGGGCAGGTGGGGAAAGGCAACGGTAGGCGTGATCGATGACAGATCGATCTCGAAAACTTCCCTGTATCGGGCATCTTCGTCGGCTTCATAAACTTTATACTCCCTGTCGGAATGCTCCTTTACGTACTCTATGGTTGCATCGTCCACAGGAAATATTCCGTTCTTGGCTCCGGCTTCTATGGCCATATTGGCTATGGTAAATCGATCGTCCATTGACAGGCTGCTTAAGCCCTCGCCGTCAAATTCCATGGACTGATAGAGGGCACCGTCTACACCTATCATGCCTATGATATGAAGTATGACATCCTTTCCGCTGACCCATTTACCGAGGCTGCCTTTCAGAACGAACTTAATGGCCTCGGGTACCTTAAACCAGGCCTGGCCGGTAGCCATCCCAGCCGCCATATCGGTGCTGCCCACCCCCGTTGAAAAGGCACCTAAAGCGCCATAGGTACAGGTATGGGAATCGGCACCGATTACCACATCTCCGGGGACAACCAGGCCTTTTTCGGGGAGCAGAGCATGCTCCACTCCCATCTGGCCTATCTCAAAATAATTTTCTATATCCATATCATAGGCAAATTCCCTTATCATCTTGCATTGCTCGGCTGACTTGATATCCTTATTGGGTGTAAAATGATCGGGAACCAAAGCCACCTTTTTTTTATCAAATACCTGCCGCACTCCCATCCGCTTAAACTCGCGGATAGCAACGGGAGCCGTGATATCATTTCCTAAAACCAAATCAAGCTTAGCCATTATGAGCTGCCCTGCCTCAACCTTATCCAAACCCGCATGGGCAGCAAGTATTTTTTGCGTCATGGTCATTCCCATTTATTTCAGCCCCTTCCTACATCCCCATTTCATTATAGAGAAAATACTCTATTGAATCAATCAGCGCGTTCCAGCTGGCCTCTATTATATTGGTGGACACTCCTACAGTACCCCATACCTTTTCGCCGTCGGTTGATTCAATATGAACCCTTACCTTGGCTGCGGTGGCCTTGGATGTATCCAGTACCCGGACCTTATAATCAGTAAGCCGCATTTTCTTAAGTTGAGGATAAAAGAATTCCAGAGCTTTACGCAGCGCTTTATCCAGCGCATTTACCGGGCCATCCCCTTCAGCGGCTGTCACCTCTTCAACCCCGTTTACCCTTACCTTTATTATCGCAGAAGCACTGTAATCACCCTGCCAGTGTTCTTCACACAACACCCGAAAATCCTTTACATCAAAGAATTTATGGTCCTTGCCCAGGGCTCTTCTTATCATAAGTTCAAAGGAACTCTCGGCTCCTTCAAATTGATAGCCTTCGTGTTCCAATCGCTTAAGCTCATCCAATATCTTCTGCGTTTCGGGAGATGACTTTGTAACCCATGGCACTACTTTCTGAATCTTGGTCAGCACCGTACTGCGACCGGCTACTTCGGACATCAGAATCCTCCGTTCGTTGCCCACCTTTTCAGGCGGAATATGCTCAAAAGATGCAGGATTCTTAAGTATGGCATCGATATGCATACCGCCTTTATGGGCAAAGGCACAGTTGCCTGTATACGGCTCCCGCTCGTTAGGCGCCATATTGGCCAGTTCGCTGATATAGCGGGACATAGGTGTCAGCTCTGCCATTTTTTCTTCCGGGATACACAATACCCCGTATTTAAGCTGCAGGTTTGGTATAATGTTACACAGGTTTGCATTTCCGCATCGCTCGCCGTACCCGTTAATAGTGCCCTGTACCTGTACAGCACCCTGTTCCACCGCCACTATGGAGTTGGCGACTGCCATCCCGCCATCGTTATGGCAGTGTATGCCTATGGATACGGGAGTAAATTGCTTTACCATCTCCCTTACGATTTGAGTTATCTCGCTGGGGAAAGCCCCTCCGTTGGTGTCGCATAAAACAAGCCAGTCGGCTCCGGCTTCAGCAGCCGCTTCAAGAGCCCGTACCGCATATTTGGGGTTAGCCTTGTATCCGTCAAAAAAGTGTTCGGCGTCGAATATGACTTCCTTTCCCTTACTCTTCATATATGATACCGAATCATATATCATTCGGAGATTTTCATCCAGGGTGGTGTTAATAACCTCGGTTACATGGAAGTCCCAGCTCTTCCCAAATATAGCAACTGCTGCTGTGTCCGTTCCTAAAAGAGCTGCCAAATTTGCGTCCTGTTCGTGATGTCTGCCCGCCCTTCGGGTACTCCCAAAAGCGACCAGTTTTGCGTTGGTCAGCTCCAAGGTTTTTACCCTTTCAAAAAACTCAAGATCCTTGGGATTGGAACCCGGATTGCCGGCTTCGATATAGTCAACGCCAAATTCATCCAATTTTTTCACAATCTTCAGCTTATCAGCCACGGTAAAAGAAATCCCCTCGGCTTGGGCTCCATCCCTTAAAGTGCTGTCATAAATGAATATTTTTTTTCCTTTTAAGCAATTCCCATCTGTTCATCCTCTCCTTTCACGTATTTAGATTTGATTGCCGTTTTTTCCGTTTTGAGCTAATATCATCTTGTTAATGGCATTTATATAGGCTTTGGCGCTTGCCTCTATAATGTCAGTGCTAAGCCCGCGGCCGATATATATATCACCATTTTTGCTTATTTTAACCGTAACTTCTCCCAGGGCGTCCTTACCGCTAGTTACAGCCCTTAAGTAATAATCCTCCAACTTTACCTCCACTCCGATAGCCCGATCAATGGCTTTAAAGGTAGCGTCCACCGGACCATCTCCGCATGCTGCCTCTTCATACACTCCCTTATCGCAGCTGATCTTAACGGTGGAGGTTGCAACCAGGGTATTGCCGCTGGATATATGAAAGTATTCAAGTTCATAGGTCTCGGGCACTTTCAGTACCTTCTCATTTATCAAAGCTTCGATATCCTTATCCATCACATACTTTTTCTTGTCAGCAAGATCCTTAAACCTCTCAAAGGCCACATTTATTTCATCCTGTGTAAGATTGGAAAAGCCCAGTTCCTTAAGCCTTTCTTCAAAGGCATGCCGCCCAGAGTGTTTGCCTAACACCATCTGACTCTGCTTCAACCCAATTGATTCGGGGGTCATTATTTCGTAGGTTTGGCGATTGCTCAGTATGCCATGCTGATGTATTCCCGACTCATGAGCAAAGGCATTGCTTCCGACAATCGCTTTATTTGCCTGTATGTGCATGCCGGTCAAATGGCTGACCATGGTGCTGGTGCGGTAAATTTGCTCGGTAACTATATCGGTATAGTAGTCGAACAAATCGCTTCGAGTTTTCAATGCCATTACGATCTCTTCCATAGCGGCATTCCCCGCCCTTTCACCCAGACCGTTCACGGTACATTCCACCTGTTGAGCCCCGTTTTGGATTGCTGCCAGGGAATTGGCCACCGCCAGGCCAAGATCGTTGTGGCAGTGCACGCTCAGTATAACATTTTCAATGCCGGCTACATTTTCCCTGATTCCTCTTATAAGAGCCCCAAACTCATCGGGCATTGCATAGCCTACCGTGTCAGGTATGTTGAGAACGGTAGCGCCAGCGTCGATAACTACTTCCAATATCTTATAGAGGAATTCCGGACGGGTTCTGGTCCCATCCTCGGGCGAAAACTCCACGTCATCGCACAGGGTTTTGGCATAGGATACCATTTCAACGGCCCGCTTTAAGACTTCCTCGGGCTCCATTTTCAGCTTATATTTCATATGAATATCCGACGTTGCAATAAAGGTGTGAATCCGGGGTTTAGCCGCATATTGTATGGCTTCCCAGGCTCTGTCAATATCCTGCTTCACCGCCCGGGCCAAAGCCACTATGACCGGCTTTCTCACATTTTGTGCAATAGTCCTTACAGCCTGGAAATCCCCCTTCGACGCAATGGGAAAGCCGGCTTCTATGGCATCCACCCCAAGCCGTTCAAGCTGTTTGGCAATCTCCAATTTTTCATGGGTATTCAAGCTGGCTCCCGGTGACTGTTCGCCATCCCGGAGGGTGGTATCAAAAATATATATCTTTTTGGGCATTTGTCATCCCCCTTCAGAATTTATTTTCAATCCAAGGCATCATCTTCCTGAGTTCCCTGCCGACCTTTTCTATAGGATGTTCCTGCTCTCTCTTTCGCATAGCGTTAAAATAGGGGCGATTTGCCTGATTCTCCAGAATCCACTTCCGGGCAAATTCGCCGTTTTGGATTTCTGAAAGTATCTTTTTCATTTCCTTGCGGGTTTCTTCGGTAATAATCCTTTTACCCGTGGTATAGTCGCCAAATTCAGCGGTATCGCTGATGGAATACCTCATATAGCTTAAACCGCCCTGATTCATGAGATCTACTATCAGCTTCAGCTCATGCAGGCACTCAAAGTATGCGCTTTCGGGCTGATAGCCGGCTTCCACCAAAGTTTCAAACCCCGCCTTAATAAGTTCACATACTCCGCCGCACAGTACAACCTGTTCGCCGAATAGATCGGTTTCGGTTTCCTCATTGAAGGTGGTCTCCAACACACCTGCCCGGGTGCCGCCTATACCCTTAGCATACGCCAGCGCATAGTCCTTGGCCCGGCCCGAGTAATCCTGATACACGGCCACGAGACAGGGAACTCCCTTGCCTTCCATATACTGGCTGCGTACCGTATGCCCCGGCCCCTTAGGCGCTACCATTGCCACATCCACGTAAGACGGAGGTTTAATCTGTCCAAAATGGATGTTGAATCCGTGGGCAAACATGAGCATGTTGCCTTCTTCAAGGTTAGGTTCGATGCTTTCTTGATACAGCTTTGCCTGCTTTTCGTCGGGGATTAGGATCATGATAATATCAGCTTCCTTGGCAGCCTGAGCCGCCTCCATCACGGCAAGCCCGGCTTCTTTAGCCGCCTCCCACGACTTGCTCCCTTTGTAAAGCCCTACCACAACATCAACACCGCTGTCCTTAAGATTCAATGCGTGTGCATGCCCCTGGCTGCCATATCCGATAACAGCCACCTTTTTACCCGTTAATAAATCCAAATTGGCATCCTGATCATAATACAGCTTTGCCATATTTATTCCTCCTTAAAATTATTGTTTTTTATGAGCCGGTTACCCCTGTCAACGGCAATTATACCGGTACGAACCATTTCCTTAATGCCGAAATCCTTCAACATTTCCACAAACGCGTTAATCTTATCCTCATCACCGGTTATCTCTACAATCAACGAATCCCTGCTGATATCCACCACCTGCGCTCTGAAAACGCTGACAATCTGAATAATCTCATTTCGCGTAGCTGGTGTGGCATGGACCTTTATCAGGGCCAGCTCCCGTGCCACCGAATCCTGGGCTATATCTGCCACCTTTATAACATCAATCAGTTTATTCAGCTGTTTGGCCACCTGTTCGATTACATTCTCATCGCCTTCCACCACTATGGTCATCCTTGAAACGGTAGGATCTTCGGTGGTGCCCACCGCCAGACTCTCAATGTTAAAGCCTCGCCGGCTGAAAAGCCCCGCTACTTTGGCCAACACTCCGGGCTGGTTTTCAACCAGGACACCCAATACGTGCCTCATATTCCAACACCTCCTTAAGACTTGATCGGCCTGCCGGTATTGATAGTTATAAAATCTATTAAAAAAACCTTCCGTCCCTTTTGGGACGAAAGGTTCTCTTTCGTGGTACCACCCAACTTTGCCTGTGCTTCACAGCACACGCCTCAACAGGTTCAATCAAACCCTGGCCTGTAACGGGACCACCCGTAAAACCCTACTAAAGGTCTTCCTCTTTCAGGCTTTCTCCTCGGGAGTGAGCATACAACCTGCCCGCCCACCGGTTTGCACTGACCACCGGCTCACTGAAGATAGCTGTAGCAGGCCTTCTGTCTCCGTCATCAGATTTCATTCTGTATGCAGGCTTTTGATCTCCTGCCCAATTCTCCAATTCGATATAAAAATACTTGATTAGTACTTATAATAATGCCCGACAACAGAACCCTTCCTTATAGAAGAAACCTGCCGCCGGGTACTTATACCCACGGTATAATACACATCCAAATGTGTATTCTGTACCGCTCGGTCGCTGCCCCGTATTAACGGCGGAACCCTAGGTACACTTTCTTCTTAGCCTCTTTTTTGTGATTTGCTGAATATTCTACCAGCGGCCTAATCATTTGTCAATGCTTTTTTTCTATTTTTTTGCCGCCGGTTGCATAATAATTCACCCATTGAGAATAACACATAAAAGGAAAACTTTTTTGCTGGCAGGCGGGTATTATATGTAGTAATATGACAAAAGGAGGTGCTGATATGGAAAAAGAGACCATCTTTCGGATCAAAGAAGGGGATAAGGAAGCTTTTGAACAGCTTTACAACGAATATATCGAATACGCCCTTCGTACCGCAATCGCCATTACCCGAAACAAGCCGGATGCGTTGGATGCCGTTCAGGAAACCTTTATCCGGGTTTACCGCAATATAATATTCTATGATGAAGAAAGACCCTTTAAACCCTGGTTTTTCAGAATACTGGTTAACGAATGCCATCGTATAATGAAAAAGAAGTCAAAAGTTATATTTATAGATAAATATCTTGCCAATAGCTCCATGTATTCGAAAGAAGACAGCTATTCCTTTGAAGAATACGAGGACCTATACGATGCAATACAAGGCCTTAAGGACATAAACAGGATACCCATAATACTGAAATATTTGGACGGCTTTACCGAAAAAGAAATCGCTGAAATCCTGGATATCAATATAAACACTTTAAAATCCCGCCTTTATAAAGGACGGGAACGCCTCAAAGAAGCTCTGCTGAATATAAAGGAAAGGAGAATCAAAAATGGATGAGAGAATGCTAGATGGTGAAATCAAAAAATCCCTGTTAAAAGCAACCGATGATTGGCTACCGCTTAAGAAAGAAATATGGAACAATATCCAGGATAAGGTGGAATATATTGACAGAACCAGAGCTGCAGTGAAAAAAAAGAAGAGCAGGCGGAAACACGTATTTTCCAGCATAGCATTAACAGCAGCTGCTCTCATAATCGTACTGGTAACAAGTACAAATGCTGGGAAAGCTGCAGTAGCCAGGATTAAGGATTTGCTTCTGCCGGAAAAGAATATAGTTCAGGATATTGAGGGACAAAAGGAAGACACCAGAGTGAACCTCAAAGAAGGCAGCGGATATGTAATATACATTGATGAAAACAACTATCAAATGATAAAGCAGGACGGAAAGGATAAAATCATTCCGAAGAACAACCTGGATTCCAGCTTTCCGGAGGTATATCTGGCGATTCAGCATGTAAAGGATAAAACCCTGCTCGATATGGTTCCGCTGATAGAGGAAGAACTCAAAGCTTCATTTGAATACGTTGATAATTACGGCACCGTTGAAAAGCCCGTAAAATCAATATCCTTATATGCCCGTAGCGAACTTGAACCCCGTGCCCCCATCGTCACCTATTATCTGGTAGATGATAACCAGGGCGGTTCCTATGTCATAGAGCAAAGGCTCTTTCTGGAAGCGGCCGAAGGCCACGGTGCAAGATTTTACCACATGCTCAAAGAATTCAAGGTTATCAATCCCCAGGAATGAGAAATAAAAAGAGAGATTGGCTATTTCTTATCCCAATCCCTCTTTTTTCTTTTCAATAATCAATTTTAGCTTTGCGATTTTTCTTTGCGGCTTATGAGCTTTAGTATGTTCTTTTCATTGCGCACCCTCGTCAAATTCAAAGAATTTATCTCCACAATAACTATTTCTGCCAGATACAGCACCCGACAACCTTCCTCCAGATGACCGGAGTATGCCTTTTCAGAATCTGAAACAACAGCATGTAGATGAGGCTCTCCATCGGCAATTATGCCGTCTATAGAGGCAAGCTCCAGCGGTTCATCCTCCCAATGTTCAAAATGTTCCACCGGGGGATAGCCCGTGGTCATCACCATATGCAGCGTACACCTGTCCAAAGTCCCAATGGCAGACACCACCACAGCGTCCTTTATTCCTTCCCTGGCTATCAGCTCCTTAATGCTGTCGAGTACCAGGTCCCCCTGATCCAGTCTTAATACAAACACCCGTCCAATCTCCCGAGTGGAAAAGTATTCCATTATTTTCACCCCCTATTTAACCGTATCATCCAGCTCCCATCCCAGAGATTCATAAAGCCTTCTTCTGCCCAGTTTATCATTCACCAACTCCTGCCGTGCATATTTGGCTACATCATATGCCATATCTCTGGGCACTACAATAACTCCGTCTCCATTGGCAACTACTATATCTCCGGGATTGACTACAACACCGCCCACATTCACCGGAATATCCTTGGCGTCATAACGCAGCCTTCCCTGTACCATCCCCTGGGATACAAACCGCGACCATACCGGGACCTTCTGCAAAATCAGTTCATCGGTATCCCTTACTCCTCCTTCTATCACATAACCCCGGGCCCCCCTTCTGAATCCGTCCAGACCATTGTTCGAGCCCATAAGCCCGGCATTTACCCCGCTCTGATCGATAACTATAAAATCTCCGGCTTGTATATCCTCCATCCAGGGATAAATACAGACGTTGGCATAATACCATTTAACCCATTCGGTATATTCCTCGGGCTTCATCTTTGGAACCGGCCCGTCATAAGGTAAATAACGTACTGTCCTGGCGATGCCGATAACTCTGGTCCTAAAAAGCGGGCGAATATCATAGGACATGCTTCCATAGTGATGCATCATATTCCAGTCCATGCCATCCCTCACGTCAGCAACACGCAAGCCTTCAAATAGCTTTAACAGCTCTTCCCTTTCGGCTCTGGACATGGTCATCCTCAATACCCCCCTAATTATAGCTTGGTTTTTATGGAAATCCGATACCTGAAGCTATGTTGGTCAGCAGCATGATGCATATATGAGAATAACTATGATTGGTTTTCCATTAAAGTTTATAACAGATTACCAAAAAATGCAATGTCAAAACCATAATTGATTTTACCGGCGGCTTGAAAACTTTTCATACGCCTACACCACGTGCCAACGGCGGCCATCCCTTTCTATGAGCTTCCTTGCCTCATATGGCCCCCATGTGCTGGCAGGATAATTCGGAAAGATCGGCTTTTCCTCTTTCCATGCCCTGGCAATCCTGTCCACAAATCTCCATGCATATTCGACTTCATCCCATCTGGTAAAAAGGGTTGAATCTCCTTTCATAACATCCAGCAATAGCCTTTCATAAGCGTCGGGCGATACGGCATCCACATCACAATTCTGGCAAAAATCCATTCCAACCTGAATTATCTCATTTCGTATACCCGGCTTTTTGGTGTTGAAATACAGTTCAACCCCTTCCGTCGGCTGAATTCTTATATGGAGGGTATTGGGTTTAAGCCCTCTTAGCTCCTTAAAATAAAGCACTTCGGGCAACGATACAAACTGTATCACTATTTCGGTGAACTTTACCGGCAGCCTTTTTCCTGTCAAAAGATAAAACGGAACTCCGCCCCAACGAAAATTCTCCACTTCAACCTTCATTGCTATAAAGGTTTCAGTATCCGAAGAAGGCGATATCCCCTTTTCCTCCCGGTACCCCGGTACCATCTTGCCATCTATTTGGCCCCTGCCGTATTGGCCTCTTACTACCTGCCTAAGTACTTTTTCACTAGTCATTTCAGACAGGGATTTAAGCACCTTTACCTTTTCGTCCCTTATGGAATTATTGTCCAGAATTGCAGGAGGCTCCATGGCCGTTAGCATTAAAAGCTGCAGCATGTGATTCTGAAGCATATCTCTCAAAGCCCCCGCCTTTTCATAATATGCCCCTCTGTTCTCGACTCCTACCGTTTCACTGGAAATTATTTGAACATGATCAATGTATTTATTATTCCACAGCGGTTCAAACAGGGCATTCGCAAATCGTATGGCCATTATATTCTGCAGCATTTCCTTACCAAGGTAATGATCTATCCTATATATGTGCTGTTCACCAAATACCCGGTTAATTGCTTCATTTAGCATTATGGCAGAATTTAAGTCGCTGCCAAAGGGTTTTTCTATGACCAACCTTTGCCAACTGGCTCCATCGTTGAGCACCATGCCGGCAGCTTTTAAATTTTCGACTATGGGCTGAAAGTGTTCCGGAGCCACCGCAAGATAAAATATCCTGTTCCCATTTGTGCCATGAACCTTATCCACTTCGGACAGATAGCGACCGAGTCGGGAATATCCGTCGGCATTATATATATCGAGCCTGTAATAATAAAACATGGACAAAGCTTTATCCAATTGAGCCGGACTGCCGTTATTAGGCCTGGAAAACCTATGGATCGCCTGTTCTACGTCATTTCTAAACTCCTCGATCGTCTTGTTCCTTCTTCCAACGGCAACAACAGCAAAATTTTCAGGGAGCTCTCCTGATAAAAACAGATTATATACTGCAGGGTAAAGCTTTCTGTGGGCCAGATCGCCTGTTCCCCCAAATATTACCAACAAAGAATTTATAACACTTCACCTCCTGCCAATTAAAATAATAAGAGAAAAGGACCGCAAAACTGTCCAACGTGTAATATTAATATACACAGATTTGAAGGCTTTAACCCACAAGTTTACGTTCTGTTCCGGACATTTGCAGCAAAGCCTCCGATACAAAAATTCAAAAAAAACAATAGCCTTCTGTCCGAAAGATATAGAATTTGACACAAAAATCTCCATTTATTGAGATAGAGGAATATAATTTGGCAATATTTCCAATAAAGGACAATAATTCTACCTTGACCAGTTGCAGTTTTAACTATATAATTCCGTACGTTGACTACTTTAGAACCGTGAGGAGTATGGGGGTATGGGGTATCATGGACTTAATAATGGAAATCGATGATTTGCGCGAAAAACTGCATGCAATAATACAAGCAAACCTGGCACATTCCAAACAAGCTCTTAGCAGCGACCCGGTTGTAAAATGCAGTCAGGAGCTGGACAGCCTTATTGAACAGTATTATGCCCGAATCGGCAAACCGAAAAAGGGGAGGGATCAAAAATAAACCCTCCCTTCTAAATTTCTTCCTTTCTTATAAGCTTTTTCACCCTTTTTTCAAATTTCTCCCTGTCAAGCATAACTATCCTGCCGCAATTCAAACACTTGATCTTAAAATCAGCCCCCACACGGATTATCTCCCATCTATCATTGCCGCAGGGATGCTGTTTACGCGTCTGTACAATATCTCCTACTGAATATTGGATTGGCATTGCCTCTAACCCTCCTTACCATCTTCATGAACGATAATCTGGGGCGGATAGGGAACGGGTATGCCATTCCTGTCCAAAGCCTCTTTTATTCTCTTTCTTAGTTCTCTTTCAACTCCCCAATGTTTCATGGGCAAAGTACGGGCAACTATGCGAATTACTATGTTGGAATCCCCCAGATCCATTATCCCAAGTACCTGAGGCTCTTCAACTATATCCGAATTCTCCTTTGCATATTTCAATGCGGCCTCTTTCATTATTTGAATCGCCTTATCCACATCAGACTCATATGATACGCCAACGTCAACAACAGCAAGAATGTTGCCCCGGGTGTAATTGATAACCTTTATAACCTGTCCGTTCGGTATAACGGTCAATTCGCCTTTAAAACCGCGAATCTTGGTAATCCTCAACCCTATTTCCTCAACAGTCCCGGTTGTATCGCCTATTGAAACATAATCTCCAACTGCATATTGTTCCTCAAACAGTATAAAGAAGCCGGAGATTACGTCTTTTACAAGGCTTTGAGCTCCGAAACCGATAGCCAGGCCCCCTATGCCTGCTGTGGCTAAAATGGATGTGGTATCCATAAACTGTCCCAGTATTGTAAGTCCCGCGACAAAATACACCAAATATTTCAATAAGCTCTGTGACAGGGCGCTCAAAGTATCGATCTTTCTCTTATCCATATGAAATCGGCTCCGGCTTTGGGCTTCAAAAAACCTCTTTATTATGACCTTGCCCACTTTATATACAATTCCTGCTATCAGAATTATGAACAGCACCCTTAACAGAACAAAACCTGTTTGTATATAATTTTCTATTTTGTATTGCCTAAACCAGTCAATAAATTTTTCACCTACATTTGCCAGGCTCCCTAAAATCATAACAAACTCTCTCCTTTTATCAAATGCAGTATGCTCTAACGGTTTGATACCCCTCAACCACAGGCTTTGCAAGCTTCCACAAAGCTGATAAACAACAGCAGCATAGCCCTGTCGCGGACAAACATCCGTTCCGGATGCCATTGCACCCCAAGGGCAAATTTGTACTTATCCGATTCAATAACCTCAATTACCCCGTCACTACTCCATCCGGTTGCACGAAACGCGTGGGCAACCTCCTTTACCGCCTGATGGTGGAAGCTATTGACCCTAATGGAACCCTGCCCAAAAATAAGATTAACCCTGGAACCGGCTTCAAATCTGACCAGGTGGGTGGCATACCAGGCGGGTGCAGACTGGCGGTGCTTAACGAGCGTATCGGTTTTTAACTCTTCCTCCAGATCCTGATACAGCGTACCCCCCAACGCAACGTTCATCACCTGGACTCCCCTGCATATTCCCAGTACGGGTTTATTCTCTTCCAAAGCCAATCTGCAAAGCTTCAGCTCAAATTCATCTCTTATCGGGTTGATTTTACCAAGTTTGGGATGAGGAACTTCCCCATAGTATACGGGGTCTATATCATCCCCACCCGTAAACATAATACCGTCCAGCAGAGAAACAAGCGAAAATTCATCGTCACAGTCAATATAGGGAATTAACAGGGGCTGCCCGCCGGCCTTGTATACTGCCAAATAATAATCGCTGTTTAACATTATACTGTTATTATCGCTGCAGTAATCGCAGGTTATACCGATTAAGGGCCGCATCCAACATCCCTGCCTCTATGACTGTTACTCCATAATATACAAAACAAGCCAAAAGTATTATATCAAAACTACACATTTTAATAAAGTAAATAATGGATACGATAACTATTATCAATTGATAATGATGCCCATTATCCGTTTTAAATAGAAGACCATAAATTTTTATTGATTTATCAACATTTTTTGTGTTGCATTTTGCTTGCTTTCAATATATTATAATAATAATTCATTTTTAATTGATAATGAGGTGACTCTTCAATGACAGCTTTTAGATGCGATACGGGAAAACGGGTAGCCGTAATTGGTATAGGGGTTAATGTAATGCTCACCGTTTTTAAAGTGTTGGCAGGTTTTTTTGCCAACAGCACCGCCATGATTGCCGATGGAATTGAATCGGCATCAGACATAATAACAACTTCAATAGCAGCGTACAGCGTAAAAATAGCCAAAAAACCCGAGGATCAGGAACATCCCTACGGACATGAAAAAGCCGAAGCCATAGCCACTAAATTTATTGCCGGCTTTCTTCTCCTCTCCGGGCTAACAGTCGGCTGGAAGGCCATCCAGCATATAATTCAGAACAATGTGGAAAAGCCGGGGCTTTTGGCGCTATATGCAGCAGTCACAACCATCTGTGTTAAAGAAATCCTTTACAGGTACACATTGGCTTGGGCCAATAAAATAAAAAGCACCGCCCTTAAGGCAAATGCATGCCATTTTCGTTCCGATTCCTTTACATCGATAGGAACCCTAATAGGTATAGCTGCAGCTCGTTTGGGTTATCCCCTAGCTGATCCCATTGCCGCTATTGTGGCTTCATTGGTAATTCTAAGGATGGCATATAAATTATATGCAAGAGCCATATCGGAACTTATGGATTCGTCAGCCCCCAAACAAAAGCTTGACAGCATTTATAATGTAATATCCTCGGTCAATAACGTCAAAGGCATCGATTCCCTCAAAACCCGTATGCACGGTAACAAACTGTATGTTGACGTGGATATTATTGTTGATCGTACTATTAGCGTATTGGCCGGACATGAAATTGCCAGAGAAGTAAAACAATCGCTTAAATCAAATTTTTCCGATATAAAGGATGTAATGGTGCATGTAAATCCATGCCAGCCCCAAGCGTCGGATGCTGCTTGTTCACACTGTGACAAAGTCTGCTCAATGTAATTCCCTTGCAATTTCCTCTAATTTGTGAGGCTCAACTATTTCCTCATCCTGCATGCCATACCTGGCTTTGTTGTATAGTTCAGTCAATAACTTGGCCTGCCTGCTTCTATCCCTGTTCCATGCTTCTATATCACGTTCTATTTCATTAGGTGTCATGTGTTTTTTTGGCTGATATCCAAGCTCTATGCATCTGATTAAAAAACGCCGGTACAGATAGCGGATTTTTCCCCGTATATCCGTTAAGTCCTCCCAGCGAGGTTCTCTTTCCAGCAATGAAGCCATCCATTCCTTTAATCTATCGGCATACTCCCTGCCCAAATCTTTCAAATCCATCAGCTTTTCCTTAACATCCACATATCCACCGTCCTGAGCAACCCATTCCCTGTCCTGCAAATATTTCAATATCATGTCTTTTATGAACAGGACAAGCTTTTTTAGCCCCCTATACAATACAATTAGTAAAGCTATAGCTGCTGCCACTCCCGCAGCTATCCCCAGAACATACGCCAATATTTCAAAGATGTAATCAAATATGCTGGGTCCCCTCGGCTCGGCGTCGGGAAATAATTCGAAAATATTGGGCTGACCCTGCCCGCCGCCCTGCTGTACTGACGGCGCCAACAAACCGCCAATAAACACAATTACCTCTACAATGCCTCTGACTATCATTATGGCAAGCCATAATACACCGTTCTTCAACCGGTTGAAATTTGCAATTATCAATATTATACAGAATATCATTACGATCAGAAGGCGATTGTGCCTTATAACTCCGGAAGGCAGCACGGGCTCCTCCATATCCCTTGCTAATGTCGCTTCTTTAAGTTGCTTGGTGTTAAAAATGAACAGACTTGCGACCACATGGAAAAAGCCCGCCCAGGTCACCCCGGAAGCATAGGGTTTTAACGTTTCCACATGCTTAAAGAATAAAAATGCACAAAAATACACCAGCATTCCCGCCCACAGAAAAGCCGTCGGAAACATATCTGTCCATCTGGTATCTACATAATTCACTCCCCTGAAAACAAGTATTATACCTATGGCCCATGAAATCCAAAGCGATGGTGTCCAGCCCATGATACCATATGCCAACAGTGCGGATAATAACATGCCGATAAACCCTGCCAGCAGCTTGGATCCTTTTTTCATTACCATTCGCAACAGAATACCGGCAATATAGTATATCAGAAAAAAGGATGCCCAGAGCCACACGTGAGAGCCTGACAACACGGGAGTAACAATTATCAATAAAATAGGCAAAATGGTAAGGAGTTCCACAACTCCCTGCATGCTTTTCTTAAGAAACATCCAAATCAAGCTCTTCATCCCCCTTTCCTTCCATATCCTGTTGCCGGTGCAACCAGAGAAACTCAACCGCGTTCCCATATTCCTCCAGCCTCTTGACTTGACTGCTCATCCTTTCGCTCACATAGGATGTGATAATGAGAAAATCCATACCCGTAACTCCTTTTGCCAGATCCTGTTCCAGAAAGGTGAAAAATGTAACCCGCCTTGCGATAACCAGCTTTGCCAGGGCTTCAAATATAGATATTAGGTGCTCCGAACTGCATCTGGGAGGTATGCGAATTGGTTCATCTTTGTGGTCGATGAGATAGCCATTGCTTCCAAAACCCACCTCTATTCCCCGGGAAATAGCATGCTGGGCTATTGAAGCGGCGTAGGATATACCCCTTTCTATTCTCTCAGGTTCGGTCACCGCATCCCACATGTTTTCAGAAATATCAACGTTCAAATAGATCATCAGCCTGGGATTAGCGGTAAAATCGAGATTGTTAACCTTAAACTTACCGGTTCTGGCGGTAGCTTTCCAGTTAATGCGGTTTAAAGGATCACCGTAGGTATACTCCCTTACTCCCGCAACCATGAAGGGATCATCCACAATCCATCGCTTTACTGTGACGTCCCCCTGCCAGCTGTGAAACGGCAGCGGAATCTCCTCCATCCGTATCAGTTTTGGATATACCAGCAGCCGGGCATCCAGGTTAAAAGTCTTGGATATATCCTGGAAACCAAACAAATCGCCACATGTCATGGCTACCGAATCCAGGTAATAACAGCCCCTCTTTAAACATTTTATCTTATGGCGCCTGGTTATCCGCATATAGGACGTTAAGCTGAAAAGGCTTTTATGAAACTGTTGATGCTGAATATCAAGATTAAACTGTTTTTGAAACTGCAAATATGCGCTTATTTTTGACTCCACTCTCAGCCATGGCACGGGCAGAAGCTTCTCATTGGATATAACCTCTACCATCTCCACCTCCTGCCCTTCAAAGACGGCAGGAATATTGAAGTAACGAGTATAGCGAATTTTTTTCAGCCCGTTCTTTCTAAAGATAAAGCTTTGCAAAATGATGATAAGCGCGGTTACAAATATAAACCATTGTATGGACATGTTTCATCCTTCTCTCTTCCAGAGCTGTTCTTCGGCTGGCACGGGCACTTCCTTCAGAATATAATCGATTACATCATCAGCCTGGCTTCCCTTAATGGCTATAGCACTTCTCAAAATCATTCTGTGCCTGAGTACGGGTTTTGCCATTGCCTTAACATCATCGGGGATAACATAATCCCTTCCTTGTAGTATAGCATAAACCTGAGCGGCTTTTAACAGTGCCTGACTGCCCCTGGGGCTTACTCCCAGGTGAACATCGTTGTGCTTTCTGGTCATTTCCACGATACTGACGATATATCTGATAATATCACGGCATACATAAACCTTTACATAGTCCTGCTGAGCGTTTATAACTTCATCTCCCGTTGCTACGCACGGAATATCCTCAAAGGGATTTTGCTCCTTAAATCTCATCAAGATTTCCACACCCTCTTCTGTTGTCGGATAGCCCATGTACACCTTCATCAAAAACCGGTCAAGCTGAGCTTCCGGAAGAGGAAACGTCCCCTGTATCTCAACAGGATTCTGTGTTGCTATAACCATAAAGGGCCGCTTAAGCTTCATCGTTTCGCCATCAATGGTAACCTGCCGTTCCTCCATACATTCAAGAAGGCTGGATTGGGTTCTTGGCGTAGCCCTGTTTATCTCGTCGGCCAGCAGTATGTTTGTAAATATTGGCCCGGGCCGGAATTGAAATTCACCCAGCTTTTGATTGAAATAATTGATTCCGCTTATATCGCTGGGAAGCAAATCGGGGGTAAACTGAATCCGCTTAAAATCGCAATCCAGGGATTTGGCAAGGCATTTTGCCAGCAATGTCTTTCCCATTCCGGGCACATCCTCCAGCAGTACATGGCCCGATGATATCAGCGATACCAGCAGTAGATCGATTATCTCCTCCTTGCCGACAATGACGCGCCGTATATTGGCTTTCACCCTTTGGGCCAAATCATAGATATGGCTAAATTGCATTCGTTACCATCTCCTTTTTTATGTGTCTATAATATATTTCTCCGTATATCTCTTATTTCCTCTAATCATCGAAATAATTATGAATACAATACTATGGATCGCCCTTTTTTTGTGCTAAAATGTATTATCGTTATTATTGTTATAGAAAGGTGCGACAAAAAGATGAAAAAGAATACATACCGTGTATCCTTGTTTTGCATTGTAACTGGCCTGTATTGGTTTTCGCTATATACTTATGTACCCATATTGTCTCCCTATGCTGAAGCCCTGGGCGCTTCCCATAAGATGGTGGGCATGATTATAGGCTCATACGGCTTTGCTCAGATGCTTCTGAGGATACCCCTCGGCGTAATGTCCGATAAAATGGGCAATCGAAAGCTGTTTATAATTCTGGGAATTGTAAGTTCCCTCGTAAGCAGTCTGGGTATGTGGTTTTTCAAAAAACCCGCCATGATCCTTCTATTCCGCTCTTTATCAGGGGTTGCTGCTTCATCCTGGGTAGCTTATACCATACTGTTCTCCAGTTATTTTGAACAGAAAGACACGGCAAAAGCCCTGGGCATAATAAATGCATTCAGCGCCCTTGGCCAGATGTCAGCCATGCTGGCAGGCGGATATGCAGCACAGCGATTCGGACAAGAAGCCACATTCTTAGCCGCCTCAATAAGCGGTGTTATTGGGCTTGCAATAAGTTTCGGCATCTTCGAACAGCGAAAGATGGATCGGGAACCCCTGACAGTACCCCAGTTGCTTTCTGTTGCCGGGAACAGAGATTTGCTGATTGTTTCTGGCCTGGCCATTCTTGTTCAATTCATTACATTTGCTACGGTGTACGGTTTTACGCCGGTTGCAGCAAAACAAATCGGAGCAAGCGATGCACAGCTTGGCCTTCTGACCGCCTTTTCAACGCTGCCGACTATATTTTCATCGGCTATAAGCGGATCAGTAGTTGCAAAGCGGTTTGGGGAAAAGAGAGTTATTGTAGCAAGCTTTATAATTATATCGGCTTCCTGTGCAGTGATTCCATTTTCAAAGGATATTAACATCTTGTATATATCCCAGGCCATAGGTGGTTTGGGACGCGGTTTGTTGTTTCCCCTCCTCATGTCTTTGTGTATAAAATCCATAGATAGTTCAAAACGCGCAACTGCAATGGGGTTTTTTCAGGCTATTTACGGTTTAGGCATGTTCATGGGACCGGTAATTACCGGTGTTATAAGCGATGCAGCAAAGCTTCTCTGGGGTTTTTTAGTATCAGCTGCAACCGGATTGATTGGTGCTCTTATATCGCATCTTTTTGTTAAGGAAGAACCATAAATCAATTCTTGTCCTTTAGGTTCAATTATGCTAGACTAAATGATAATACTAATAATGTCGCCGGTTTTTGTTTTATTGGAGGGGGAAAAAGTTGAAAAGAAAACTCTTTGCCACCGTTTTACTTATGGTTCTGATGTTTGTATTTGCCTCGCCTGCTTACGCGATACAGCTTCCTCTTGAGTTATCCCGAAGAAGGGTGTCTCTGACTCAGGCAGATAACATAACATTGGTGTCTTTTCATGTCAATTTAAGGGTACGTATCGGTTTTACCTCCGTAAATACCTCCATGGTAATCAGAAATGACGGGCTATCTGAAACAAATCTCTTAATTGGCGTTCCCTCTCAATTGGATTCCGTTGTTACCGTTAAACAGAGTTCAGTGATAATCGAAGGAAAAACTCAAAAACTAACCGTACTGCGTTCCGCCCCGAACTCCGAATCAACCGATACATTCATGCCGCCTACATGGTCAACTCTTTCGATAAAATTGGGTCCGGGAGAATCCAAAGTAATAGAATCGTCCTATACTATGGATAATAAGATCGGCGAAATCGGACAGCAGACCGTATATTTCCCGCTAAGCATGCTTAATTTTTGGGAGATCCCTATAAAATATCTTCAGGTTGTTGCCGACCTGGATTTTTATCCCCCGTATGTTTTTGAACCAAATCCCTCCTTGCTTCCATTGAAATATGAAGGAGGAGGACGTCTATTGTGGCAGTTAACCGATGTTAAAGAACCACAGGACTTAGTAATCTATTTTACCCCTGTTGAAGCATGTGTTGCTAACTACCTGAACCAGGAGGCAAATAATAACCGGGAAATAAAAAACATTGTGGCTCTCTATCAAAACAAAGATTACGATACTGTCATCGATGAAATAACAAATTATTTGACTGAGAATCCTGATACCGAGCTAAAAACCGAGCTGGAATACGTAAAGGCTCTCTGTCATCTTGCTCTGTACCAACCAGGCATGGCGCTGGATATATTTGATAGAATCGAAAACAATCCAGGATTTAACAATCACAGTCAGCTCTCCAATATAGTTCGGAATAAAATTATATACGATAAGGTTTTTTTACTGGGCCTTAAAGGCGACGACCAGGAAGTCCTGGAATATCTGAAACAAATCCAGCCTACAGTAAAAAATAATGTTATTTTTTCAGACTGGATAAAAGAAGAGATTGTCCGCCTGACTCCCCCGCCCCCCGAGAATGAGCCTACAGAAACTCCTTCAGTCCCGGAACAGCCTGAGACGGAAGAAGAACAGCAACCGGCTACCGATACCGGCAAAGCAGTTGAATACGTCCAATTATTTGGATATGATGTACCCGTAGAACTGCTTTTCATTGGTTTTATAGTGTTAATCATAATTATATATATTATCCGCAGCAGCAGACGAAGAAGGCGAAACAAATATTTATTTTAAGTGTATAAAATAAAAAGCGAAGGAAAGAGATTATGAAGCTACTGTTTATAGTCAACCCAATTGCCGGAAGCGGCTCAACTCTTCGTGCCCTTCCTTTAATTGAAGAATATTGCCAGCAACGCAGTGTTGAATATAGCATAATAAAGACCAAATATAAAGGACATGCCACCGAACTGGCCAGGGATGCCATATCCTCCCCTCGTTTCCACGGTATTATTGCGGTGGGTGGAGACGGTACAGTAATGGAAGTTGCCAACGGCCTGACCGGTTCCTCGATCCCACTTGGTATATTACCGCTGGGAACTGGAAATGATCTGGCAAAAGCCTTAAACATCCCCATTGATATCAAAAAGGCATTATATATTGTAACAAACGGCAGAACAAAGCTAATAGACACAATTAATTACGGGAATAAATACTTTTTTAACGTGGCCAGTGTCGGATTCGATGCTGAAATAGCTCGCGATATTGAAAAAATGAAGCGCTGGATTTCAGGAAAGACGGCCTATTATTTATCTGCATTATTAAAATTTTTTACTTATAGGGATAAATATGTTTATCTCGAAATCGACGGCAAAGAATTCGAAACTCCCATACTCCTTCTTGCTATAGCCAACGGAACACACTACGGCGGAGGAATGTATGTTAACCCAATGGGTTCAATCAATGATGGATATATTGATGTAATATTAATAAAGCCCGTTCCCCGTTACCTTTTCCCGTTTCTGTTTCCAAAGTTTATAAAAGGACAGCATCTTGATCTGCCCTATGTTGCAACATTCAGATGCAAAAGCATCAATATTAAAAGCAATGAAAATCTTCCGGTAAATGGAGATGGTGATATTATAACAACAACCCCCGTCCGGTTTTCAATATCCGATAAACCCATTCTCGTATATTACTGACAGACTAAAGCCGCTTCTAGAATGGAGGGTGTATTTATGAACATTTATGACATTATTCAAATAATAAATGATAACGATTATATAATAGTCATCATTGCTATAACTCTATCAATATTGTCCCTGATTATTGCCATTATAAATTCCGCAAGAACCAGAAATATAATCCGAAAATATAAAAGACTAATGAGGGGAATGGATAACAAAAACCTGGAAGCCATGCTGCTGAATCATATCGATTCTGTAGAAAGCACCATAGCCAGAATCGAAAGAATGGAAAAAAATCATAAAGATATTGTTAATAACCTGGAATCATGTATACAAAACGTATGCGTAAAAAGATATAACCCTTTCAAACAAATGGGCGGAGATTTGAGTTTTTCAGCCGCATTGCTGGACAAAAAAGGCAACGGCCTTGTATTAACGGGCCTGTTTACCAGACATTCTTCATCTATATATGCAAAACCCATAAAAGACAAAGCTTCAGATTATCCATTATCCCAGGAGGAAGTTGAAGCAATCGAAAAAGCCATGAGCCGATGAATTATTATAACACCTTGCGGTCAAAATAATGACCGGAGGTGTTTTTTATGAAAATTATAGCGGTCCAAAGGGGCTTGGAACAAATAATGAGCAATTTGGAAAAGCTGGGGTACAAAACCCTTTATTATGACGAAATCAATTCACCCATTGACGCGCTAATATATTATCAAGAGGCTGAAGCCGATACTTTAGTCAACCTAAACCGGCTATTGAGTCAACAATTTGAAACACATCCATACCAAAAGCCGTTCGGCGCAATTTTAATCAATGCCAGAGGTAAAAGCACGGAGGACATCGTTAATATAATTGAAAACCGACTGTATGAGCCCCTGTTCTGACAACGGTCAGCAGAACCTTTGTCGTGAACGTCTCGTACAATTAACATATCATAAGCCCATCTTGCTGCACAATTGTATTGTAAGCAATAAAAATATAACTGTATCTGTTTTTTTGAAGGAATTTTTCATATCCTGACGAATAATTGTATATATTGATACTTTTTGTACTGCTTATGTTTATTCGTTACGGAGGTTATAATGAAATATACCAGGTTACTTTTGATTTTTTTGTTTGTAATAGCCGTCGCTATCGGAGGATTATACCTGTTCAAGCCCAGTATATTTAACAGACAGGATGCTTTATTCCCTTCTATATCTGCCGAACCGATACAACTGGACGATAATGCAAAAATACATTTTTTCAGAAATGGAATTGCGGTCACATCCGATGATACCTCTTTTTATACTTATGATGGGACTGAATTGAGTCTGCCCTTTACACAACAGGATATTGAAAATATGGGAAATATACCCATAATTAATAAATCAACCGATAACTATGCCCTAATAAATAACAGGTATATTTACAATACCTACGCAATACCCTTTGAAATGATCTATGAAATACCTGGAGATTTTGATGGATGGGATATCAAGGAATTTGGAGATTTGCTTTTGATTGTGTTAAAGGATTCCAGTGACCAGTTAAAGCTTCAGTTACTAAAAAAGGGTAATAATATTCCTGCCGATTTAAGCGGTATGGAGCACTCCTCTTTCCTAGATGCCTCTTATAGCGACGTAAACAAATTAATATCCATTCTTACCATAGCAACCGATACTCCCAATCCTTCAACACGGGTATTTCACTTTACCGATGGGAACTCTCCCTACGGTGTTCTGTCTCTTGACGATATTGCATTGTATAAAATCTATAGTACGCAAGACCGCATTGTTCTAATTGGCATTCATCAGATAATGTGTTACAATATTGATGGCTCCCATATATGGACCTTACACGGTCCTAATAGCTGTATTCACCGTCAGGCCAACTTTAAAAATGATATGCTGCTTTATTTTAATAATGCAAGATACAACAAGGCAAACGCAATTTATATAAACGAAAAAGGAGAGATGGAGACAAAAGAATTCCCCAATGGTTTAACAAGCGTGCAAACTTATAAAAATGAATATATAATTGCCCTGGAAAAAAACAATATTGTAATTGTTGATAAAAATGGATATATACAAAAGAGATACAATTTGGATATTTCTCCTGCTAAACTGTATTGGACAGCCTATTCACCTAATAACATATATGTTGTGGATAAAAATAATCTTCTGCATACATATGTATTAGGTAAATCTAACATTCGAAAGGATGGAAATTAATGAATTATATAGACTATTTAGTATTAATTATTTTATTTATATCGGCTCTATACGGAATATATAACGGCTTTGTTGTGTCTGTTCTGGGCTTTTTATCCTTTTGTATTTCCTGGGCCGGCTCCCTCTTATTTTATCCGATTCTTTCCAGACTGCTGGTAAACAAATACCCCGACTTATTGGATAGAATCATTCATTTCACCGAAGGCGCTTCAAGAATCGAATCAATCGAAGAACGGGCTACCTCTGTGTTCTCATTGAATCATGAACAGATAGCAAATATAGTTGATCGCGCAAAGCTTCCGCCCCCTTTCAATCGTCTGGTGTTCAGCAATTTAAACGAACTTAGATTTAATGATCTAAACAATATTGGAGATTATTTTGACCATACTATTGCATGCATAATACTGAACATGCTATGCTTTTTATTGCTTTTTGTTGTTATAAGAATTGTTTGTACGGTGATTATTTCAATTGCAAAAGAAGTTATAGGCTTACCCGTCCTCAAACGATATGATCAGATATTCGCAGCAGCATTGGGTATACTTAATGGCATGTTTTTGATTTTTTTCCTCGCATCCCTGGTTCCGATGGTTCTGACTTTAGCTCCTTTTGATAATATATATAAATATATTGAAAACTCCATGTTCGGCAATTTTTTCTTTGAATATAATATTTTCACCAATTTGGTCAGAGGCTATTTATAAAGGCCTGCGTAGTTACAGCCAGAAAAATGATCAATCGGGTGCAGCTATAATATTTCACACACCAAGAAATGTTTCACGTGAAACAATAAAAATGTTTCACGTGAAACATTTTTATTGTTTCATCCTTTCCATTATTCTTTCCAGGTCAATATCGCTATAATATTCTATTTGAATTATTCCTTTTTTTCTTCCATGCGTTATTATAACCTTTGTTCCCAAATATTCTTCCAATCTTTCCTCAATTTCTTTTATATATCCTGGTTTTTCTTTTTTTCTTTTATCTTTATTTTCCGTTTTTTCTTCGTTTATTTTTTTTGCTAAATTTTCAGTTTCACGTACGCTTAAATTATTCTCAATAATTTTTTTTGCCAGTTGTATTCTCATTTTCTCATCTTTTATGATCAATAAAGCTCTTGCGTGCCCGGATGTTATCACCCCATCTTCAATGTATCCAACTATTTCATCACTTAACGTCAGTAATCTTAAAGCATTTGTTACAGCCGGCCTGCTCCAGCCGATCCGTTCGGCTACTTCCTCCTGTGTAAGACCGTGTTCGTCTATAAGCTGCTTTATTCCTCTTGCCTCTTCTATCGGATTTAAATCTTCTCGCTGAATATTTTCAACAAGAGCTATCTCCACAATTTCTTTTTTATCCACATCCCTTACTATAGCAGGAATATGAGTTAAACCAGCCAATCTTGCAGCACGCCATCTTCTTTCTCCCACAATTATTAAATACCTGTCTTTATTTGGTTTTACAATTATGGGTTGAACCACTCCGTGTTGTTTTATCGATTCTGCCAATTCGTTAATTTTATCCTGATCAAATTTTTTTCTTGGCTGTTCTGTATTAGGATCGATTTGATTTATTTTTATCTCTTTTATGTAACCATTTTCCTGCTTACCTTCAACTTCTCCGTATGAAGATAACAAAGCATCTAAACCTTTTCCCAAGCCTCGTTTTGCCATTTACATCATCCCTTCATCATTTTCTAAAAATTCTTCGGCTAATTCGTTGTATGCCACTGCTCCTACACATCTTGGATCATATAATATTATTGGCATTCCGTGGCTTGGAGCTTCGCCTAGTCGTACATTTCTCGGTATTATAGATCTATATACCTTATCTTGAAAATGCTTCTTTACATCTTCCACTACCTGAATTGATAAATTGGTTCTCGCATCAAACATGGTCAATACAACGCCTTCTATTTCTAATCCAGGGTTTAAATTCTTCTTTACCAGATTTATCGTATTTAGCAGCTGGCTTAAACCCTCCAAAGCATAGTATTCACACTGTATCGGTATAATAACGCTATCCGATGCAGTCAATGCATTTATTGTCAGTAAACCTAGAGAAGGGGGGCAATCAATGAATATGTAATCATATTTTTCATTTATTTTTTCAATTACTTTTTTTAAAATCGTTTCCCTTGCCATCATTGGAACCATCTCAATTTCAGCACCGGCCAATTCTAATTTTGAAATTATTATATCGAGGTTTTTTATCTTTGTCTTAATTATTGCTCTGTTTATATCCAGTTCATTTATTAACACATCATATATTGAATATTGTACTTTGTTTTTTTCTATCCCAAATCCGCTGGTTGTATTTCCCTGTGGGTCTATATCTATTGCCAGCACTCTTTTGCCTCTTTCTGCTATACATGCGCTTAAATTCACATTTGTTGTGGTTTTCCCGACTCCCCCTTTTTGATTTGCAATGGATATTATTTTGGACATTTACACATCTCCTTTATGTACCTTTCTTAATTCTATATTATATTAGATAATCATAAATGATTAAAGTATAATTTACTAAAATAAAAAAAGCATAGTTATCGAATAATCGAAAACCATGCTTTATTTCTATTTTTCTTTTGGTATTTTAACAATTATTTCAATACTGTCTTCCTTATCTCTTTGCATTATTTGTGGATTTATGCCATAGTCCTTTATCATATTGACCGCTTTCTTTATGGTGTTTATAATGATCCTTGTATCGCCGTAATATCTATGAGCCTTTATCCTTTTCCTTGAATCGGACCGTTCCAGTTGTAGTTTGTTTAATATCCTTGTTATTACCATCTCCGTTTTCTTCACATTATACTTTTTCTTTATTATCTGTTTTATAACTTTCATTCTCAAGTCATCATCAGGAAGTCTTAATAAGGCTCTTGCATGCCTTTCTGTCAAATTATTCATAATAAGTAGTTTCTTTATATTTTCCGGTAATTTTAACAACCTGATTTTATTAGCTATTGTTGATTGGTTTTTTCCAATTTTCCTTGCCAACTCTTCCTGAGTAAAGCCGTGATCGTGTATCAGTGAAGCATATCCGACAGCTTCATCCAAATAGTGCAAATCTTCCCTTTGTAAATTTTCTATCATTGCCAGAATGGCAGAATCCCTTTCTTGAGTAGCTATAACAATTGCAGGTATATTTTTCATTCCGATCATCTTGCTTGCTCGCAGTCGTCTTTCTCCAGTAACCAATTCATAAACATCGGAATTAATTTGTCTTACAGTAATAGGTTGAAGCAGTCCATATTCTTTTATTGATTGGGATAATTCTTCTAACGCTTTTTTGGGAAATTCTTTTCTTGGTTGATATGGATTGGGCCTGATCTTTTCAATAGGAATTTCCTGTACAATCCTGCTTTTTTCCGACAGGTTATTCCCCATGCCTTGTATACTTTTTATCCTTTTCATGTAACCCCCTCCCGTTCCATATAATGTATTCTCCATTTACTGTGTAATTCCTTCTTATTTTTTCGTATTTTTTATTTATTTTCTTGTTTTCTTCTGTTGCTCTTGTTTTCTTCTTTTTTCTCTGTTTTTCTCTTTTATTATAAAAAAATCGCTATTATAATGGCGATTTTTTTATTTTTTTCGCGGAACGTGGGTATTCTTTCGGCGTTTCTTTTATCTTTTTTATAATTACAATATTATGGGTTTTATTGGAGTATGGCACTTCCAATGTTTCTATTCCCTTTATTTCCCCGCCAAGTATCTCTACTGCATTGTCAGAATCCTTTATTTCTTCCTTTATCCCCGGACCTTTATATGCTAAAAATACCCCACTCAAATTCAATAACGGCAGACAATATTCACACAGAACCCGGATTTGGGCAACAGCACGGGAAACAATTATATCATATTTTTCCCGATATTTCTCGTCTCTTCCCAGTATTTCAGCCCTTTCCTGTATTGCTGTTGCACCTTCCATTTCAAGCATTTCTATTACATGCCTTACAAAGTTTATACGTTTTTTTGAAGCATCTATTAACGTAATTTCTATTTCAGGAATAACCAGTTTTAGCGGTATTCCCGGAAAACCGGCTCCTGTGCCGACATCAATAACTTTCATTTCGCCTTTTATAATATCCAGTTTCAATGCTGATAAAGAATCCAAAAAATGCTCAACAACAATTTCTCGTGGTTCAGTTATCTTTGTCAGATTGTATAATTTATTTCTTTCTATAAGTAATTTCATATATTTTATAAAATCATCTATCATTTTGTCTTTCGGGTCAATATTATATTTTAAAAGACCGCTTCGAAGGATATACCTCTCATCCACCAATATTCTTTAACCTCCTCATCTTCTCCAGATACACCATCAAAACCGAAATATCAGCAGGCGAGACTCCGGAAATCCTCGATGCCTGGCCCAGCGAACGGGGTTTTATTTCCTTCAGTTTCTGTCTTGCTTCAATTCTAAGGCCTTTAATGTCGTCATATTCAATATCATCAGGAATAATTTTATTCTCCATCTTCTTAAATTGCTCAGCCTGTCTTATTTGCTTTTTTATATAGCCTTCATATTTTATCTGTATCTCAACCTGCTCACGTTCCTGCCTTCCAAGTACTTCATTATCGAGTCCTATTTCTTTTAAATCATCATATCCTATCTCGGGCCGCTTTAGCAGATCATACAGTGTAATTCCGCTCTTTATCAGCGTAGTCCCCTTTCTTTCCAAAAATTCTAGTATTTTTTCGGTTGGTGATATAATAATTTCTTTAACCCTTTCCAATTCTTTTTCAATTAATTCTTTCTTTTTCATATATCTATCATATCGTTTATTGTCTACCAGCCCAATCTTCCTTCCGATTTCGGTCAGCCTTATATCGGCATTGTCCTGCCTTAGCAAAAGCCTGTATTCAGCCCTGGATGTCATCATTCTGTATGGTTCGTTGGTTCCCTTTGTTACAAGATCATCAATTAATACCCCAATATATGCCTGTGATCTATCCAATATCAAAGGAGGATTGTTTCGTACATATTGGACGGCATTGATTCCCGCTATTATTCCCTGACCTGCCGCTTCTTCATATCCAGAGCTACCGTTAATCTGGCCGGCAAAAAACAAACCCTCAATATCCTTGCTTTCCAAGGACAATTTCAACTGTGTCGGGTCGATACAGTCGTATTCTATAGCATAGGCGGGGCGCATAATTTCAACATTTTCCAAACCCGGTACGGTACGATGCATGGCAATCTGAACATCTACCGGCATGCTGGTCGACATACCCTGTACATACATTTCCATGGTATTCAGCCCCTCAGGCTCTATAAATACCTGATGGCTTTCCTTATCCTTAAATTTCACTACTTTGTCCTCAATTGAAGGACAATACCTGGCTCCCACACCCTCAATCATACCGGAATACAGGGGAGAACGATGCAAATTCTGCCTTATTATTTCATGAGTGTGTTGATTGGTGTACGTAAGCCAGCAGGGTACCTGCTTTCGAATAATGGAATCATTCATAAATGAAAAAGGAATAATTATTTCATCACCCGGCTGTTCCTTCATTTTTGTAAAATCTATGCTCCTTTTATTAACACGAGCCGGTGTTCCTGTCTTAAACCTTCTTAAGCTGAATCCCAAATCCTTTAGACATTGTGACAGATAATTGGCAGGAAAAAGGCCCGACGGTCCGCTATTTATAGAAAATTCTCCAATGATAACTCTGGATTTCAAATAAACTCCCGTTGCCAAGACAACAGCTCTGCATTTATAATATTCACCAGTAGTAAGCACAATACCGTCAACCCGATTACCCCGTACCTTTATTTCCTTCACTTCGCCCTGTTTGACATCAAGATTATTCTGGTTTTCCAGCGTTAGTTTCATTGACATATGATAATTTCTTTTGTCAGCTTGTGCTCTTAACGAGTGCACCGCCGGCCCCTTCCCGGTATTCAGCATTCTTATCTGTATAAAAGTCTTGTCGGTATTTATACCGATCTCGCCCCCCAGGGCATCTACTTCTCTAACCAGATGTCCTTTTGATGTTCCTCCTATCGAAGGATTGCATGCCAGCATTGCAATTCCTTCCAGGCTAATTGAAAACACTGCTGTTTTACAATTTAAACGTGCAGCTGCCAGGGCAGCCTCACAACCCGCATGACCAGCTCCCACTACTATGACATCATAATAACCAGCATAGAATTCCATATTCAATTCCCTCTACTTTCCCAAACAGAATTCTGAGAATATTTTATCTATCAGATCTTCTGTTACGCTCTCTCCGGTAATGGTACCCAGAGCATCACAGGCACCCCTTATATCAATCGAAACCAGATCCAAAGCCACATTGTCTTTTAGAGCATCTAATGCATCTCTGATATGCTCGTTTGCCCTCATAAGGGCTTCCTGATGTCTTATGTTGGTTATCATCAGCTCTTCATCCGCCTGAATCTTCCCGCTCATTACCATATCGTAAATACGCTTTTCAACATCCGAAATGCCCTGTCCTAGTATTGCCGATGTCCTTATTACTGGTACACCCTCTATATATTCTTTTACATTATTCAAGTCTATTATCACATGATTATCAACCTTATTGAGTATGACTATCTTCTTTTTTTCCTTTATACTTTCAGCAATTTCCAGATCCTCTTTATCTATTATCCGAGTCGCATCCATCACCCAAAGTACCAAATCGGCCTCCTTCATATTTTGTATGGATCTCTTTATTCCTATATCCTCTATAATATCCTTTGCCTTTCTGATTCCAGCTGTATCTAGTATTCGCACCAATACCCCGTTTATATCAAGGGATTCCTCTATAATATCTCTTGTTGTGCCCGGTATATCGGTCACTATTGCCCGATTCTCCCTTAACAGGGCATTTAATAGGGATGATTTTCCTACATTTGGCTTTCCGACTATTACAACCTTTATACCCTGACGTATTAGTTTACCCCGATCCGCTGTAGCCAGAAGACGGTCTATCTCTTTATTAATATAAGTCAGGCTTTCGATACACCTTTTTGCCTCAATCTCTTCAATATCCTCCTCCGGATAGTCTATAGTAACTTCAATCCGAGCTAACAGATCAATAAGGTTTTCTCTCATATTCTTTATTCTTTCCGACAGAATTCCTTCCATATGCTGTATAGACGCTTTTGCAGCCGTTTCGGTTTTTGCGCATATTAAATCCATTATACCTTCCGCTTGTGCCAAATCGATCCTGCCATTCAAAAAAGCCCGTTTCGTGAACTCCCCCGGCTGTGCCAATCTGGCGCCCTGTTGAATTGTAAGTTTTAATATCTGGCGTAACGGCACAATACCACCGTGACAATGAATTTCGACTATATCTTCTTTTGTATAAGAATTTGGGGCTAACATAATAACCATTAGAACCTCATCAACGGTTTTGCCTTCGCTGTCCACTATTTTTCCGTAGTAAAAATACCGATTTTTATAATCCTTTATCTTCTTACCAGCTTTCGTCCTGAACAGTTTTCTTGCAATATCAAGTGATTTGCTTCCGCTAATACGTACTATGCCAATACCTCCTACACCGATGGGTGTGGATATGGCAGTTATTGTATCTTCCATCAGCATATTCTCTTTACCGCTTCCTCCTTATGTAAACCTTTTTCGTTTCCCACTTCTTTATTAACCTCTCCAACATAATATTAACCCAGTATCGCTACTGGGTTAATCAAAGGGTTTACATTGTTATTTTGCTTTTATTATAACCTTACGATAGGGTTCATCTCCTTCACTGTATGTTATCACATTCGGATGATTCTGCAATGTAGAATGAATTATTCGCCTTTCATATGGGTTCATCGGTTCCAGCACAATACTGCGTTTTGTCTTTTGAACTTTGTTGGCCAATCGCTTAGCCAGCCGTCTCAGAGTTTCTTCTCGTTTACTTCTGTATTCTTCAGTATCAATGATAATTCGCTTGTACTCTGTGTTATTTTTGTTAATAGCCAGATTGGTCAAATATTGTAGCGCATCCAGGGTTTCGCCTCTGTAACCAATGAGCAAACCCATATTTTGTCCGCTAAGACGAACCATTATCTTTGAATCATCTTCGGTTATCGATATTTTAGCTTCAATTTCCATATAAGACAAAAGCTTTGTCAGAAATTCTTTCACTTCATCCTTAACATCACTTTTTACAGTTGCCCGTATCTTGGCGCTCTTTCCCCCGATTATACCGAAAAGCCTTTTTGAAGGTTGTTCAATTATTTCAATATTTAAATTATCCCTTCGAACACCCAATTGCGCCACTGCCATCAATATAGCTTCTTCAACGGTTCTCCCAGAAGTCTCAACGCTCTTCACGTTTTGCACCTTCCTTCTCAGGCTTATTTATATTATTATATACAATCTGCTGAACAATTTGAAAGATATTGCTTGTTATCCAATAAACACCAAATGCAGCTGTATACATCGAAGTAAACCACACCGATAATATAGGAAATATAGCTGTAAAACCCTTCGTTTGCTCACCACCACCTGAAGGATTCACAAGTTTACCCTGATAATACGAGGTAATACCGGCAAGAATAGGAAGTATAAAAACCCCGTTCCAAATACCGGAAAAAAAGTTGATTGGCTTTCCGGAAATACTGACCAATGGTGAATCAGCAATCCATATATTTCTTATCCACAGGAATCGGAATGAACTGTAATTGGAGCTTTGCAAAAATTGATACACTTCCTGATCGCTGATTTTATTGATTGTGTTTACCAGTAAGTCTATGTTTTCGCTTCCCGCTAATTCTTTCATTTTATCAATGATAGGCAAATCACTTCTTACAAATAGCTGAGGGAGTATGTCAGCAAAATTTCCTTTTATTTCCGTTGATTTGTCTATTACTTCTTTTATTTGGTCAAGAACAGGCACAATTGAAGGCTCATATTGATTCAACAGATCCATAAAAAATTCTCCCAGGGCAACGCTTGCGATCTGCCTCAAGGCCGCAAATAATGCAAAAAAAACGGGAATCTGCAGCAATAAAGGCAGACAGCCGCCAAGCGGGTTTATTCCATACTTCTGATACAATTCCGCTGTTTTTCTGTTTCTTTTTTCCGGATCGTTTTTATATTTCTGATTTATTTTGTCCAATTCCGGCTTCAGATCATTCATTTTTTTCGTAGATGCTCTTCCCTTCAGATCCAACGGCAGAAGCACAAATCTCATAAGTATGGTAAATAAAACAACCGAAAGCCCGTAGTTATTGGTAATATTATTAATTCCGGTCAGTATATATCCCAAAAAATTTACGAATGATCCCCATAAGCCTGGATTGGCAGCTTGGATCACAATAACATTGTCGAATAGCACAAAAAAATGCTCCATTACTTTTTCTACCCCCACAATTTACTTTAATGGGTCATATCCACCCGGGTGGAAAGGATGGCACTTCAATATTCTTTTTATTCCCATACTTAATCCTTTTAAAACACCGTACCTTTCCAAAGCCTGTATGGTGTATTGGGAACAGGTAGGATAAAATCTGCAGCTTCCGGGCAATGCAGGTGAAATAAACCTCTGATATAACTTTATTATCCCGATTATTATTCTGGTTAACAATCTCTTTTCGTCATTTCCGGACAAATCAGCTCGTCTCCTTATAGAGCCGGGCCCTTTTTAACAAATCATCCACCGCTCTTTCCATTTCGGAAAACTCCAAATCCCGTGCATTCTTGCGCACAACGAATATCAAATCAAAGCCCTCTTTTATAAGAGGAATCCTATGACGATAAATCTCCTTCAACTGTCGCTTTATCCTGTTCCTTTTTACCGATTTCCCATACTTTTTACTTACAGCAAATCCCGCTCGCGTAACTGGCAATCCCGATTTCCTATAGACCAAAACGAAAAATGCATTGGCTGTTGATCTGCCCTTCTTGTAAGTACGATTAAAATCTGCTCTTTTCTTCAATCTAAATATTTTCTTCACGACGTTTCTTCTCCAGGAACAATTTGAGCAACATTCATCAGTTATAAAAGGCCACTTCATAGCGGCCTTATGCTGTTAACACCTTTCTTCCCTTTCTTCTTCTTCTTTTGATTATCATACGACCACTTCTTGTCCTCATCCTTTTTCTAAAACCATGTTCCTTTTTTCTTTGCCTGTTTTTTGGCTGAAACGTTCTTTTCATGTCATGTCCTCCTTCGATATAAAATGCTTTATGTCCTTGCTACATCCTACCATCCCAACGGAAAATGGACCCCTTCGTATTGATGAAGCCAAAACAGAAAATGCAGGCTCCTTCCACACTAATTGCTTTTCCATTTCTAGTAAACAAGACTTAGCCCGGCTCACATCCATCTTAACAAAATTTCCCACATATTAAGTAGTACGTTTCCACAACCGGTTAACAAAAAAATATTGAATCCTGCTTTGCCCTCCTTCTATACGTTAGTATTATAAGCGAAACTTCAGCGGCATGTCAAGAAATCAAAACTTATCAACAATTGATTATCCACAGATTATCTGATATTATATAGTTACTGTTGATAACTCTATTGTCCTTTTGATATTTATTATTGAAGAAATTTTTTTAGTTATACACATTCTGTGGATAACTTTGTGTATAACTTGCCTGTTCCGTTTTAAAAAATTTTAATTTGCAGGATTTTTCATCTTGTGAATAATGTTAATAACTTAATATCCCGATATACATTTTTGTCCGATTCACTATAGTCGGATGCCTTTGCTATATATTATTCTAAAATATGGCTAGAATATTATTTAGTAGGTTTTCCCACATTCTTTAGGAGGTTTTTGGTTATGGATAAAAACATCAGCGATATTTGGCAGAAAACCCTTCAAAATCTTAAAATACAGCTGTCCGACGTCAGTTTTGATACCTGGATTAGAGTAATACAGCCATTGATTATAAGAGACGATGAAATTATACTTAGCGTCCCCAACGAATTTACGAAAAATATTTTACAATCACGGTACATAGATACGATATCAAGCGCTTTAAAGGAAGTTACCGGCACTTCCATCTTTATAAAATTCATTCTTGAGAATGAAGTGGATTCATTCTTGGAATCAATGAGCCCGAAAGATATAAATAACAACTATACCCACAGCATTCTGAACCCAAAATACACCTTTGATACATTTGTTGTGGGCAACAGCAACAGATTTGCTCATGCAGCCTGTCTTGCGGTTGCTGAATCGCCGGCCAAAGCCTATAATCCCTTATTCATATACGGTGGCGTTGGATTGGGCAAAACTCATTTGATGCATGCCATCGGGCAGTTTATTCTTTCGCATAATCCCAACGCCAAAGTGCTGTACGTTACATCTGAAAAGTTTACCAACGAATTAATTAATTCGATCAGGGATGACAAAAACGTAGAATTTCGCAATCGTTACCGCACCATAGATATACTTTTAATAGACGATATACAGTTTATTGCCGGAAAGGAGAGAACGCAGGAGGAATTTTTCCATACGTTTAACGCTTTGCATGAGGCAAACAAACAGATCATTATATCAAGCGACCGTCCGCCAAAAGAAATCCCGACCCTTGAGGACAGATTGCGCTCCAGGTTTGAATGGGGCTTAATTGCTGACATCCAGCCTCCGGATCTTGAAACCAGAGTCGCCATATTGAAGAAGAAGGCAGAATTAGAAAACATAGACATAGACGATGAAATACTGCTTTTTATCGCAAAACGGATCGAATCCAACATCCGGGAACTCGAGGGAGCTCTAATAAGAATTATGGCCTATGCTTCTCTTACTAACAATAAATTAAGTCTTTCCATAGCGGATGAAGCTTTGAAGGACATACTGTCCAACACACAGCCCAAGGAGATCACGATACCCCTAATCCAGCAGGTGGTGGCACAACATTATGATCTCAGGGTGGAGGACTTTAAATCAAAAAAGAGGAGCAGGTCTATCGCTTATCCGCGACAGATCGCTATGTACCTCAGTAGAGAGCTCACAGACCAGTCCCTGCCTAAAATTGGTGAAGAATTCGGCGGACGAGATCATACCACGGTCATCCATGCTTACGATAAGATACAGCAGGATATACAAAAAAATCAAAAACTGAGCAAAACAATTGATGAATTGATAAAAAAAATAAAGGAGAGCTAGCCACCAAATTGTATCCTGAATTGATACTTATGAAATTGCATGCGGAAAGGCACAAGTTATCCCCAGACTATCCACATAATTTTTGTGGATCCACCGCCTTTCGACACAATAATTCACATATTCACAGCTATTACTACTATTACTACTATAAACTAATATTATACTCATCAGTTATAGGAGGTATGTCATGAAATTCAAATGTGGTCAGAAAAAATTATCAACGGCAATATCGATTATACAGAGAGTGATATCATCCAAGATTAACGTTCCAATACTGGAAGGTTTTCTCATTGAAGCGAAGGATAATATGGTTTGCATGGTAGGCAGTGATCAGGATCTGTTAACCATTAAAACCAATATACCCGCTGAAGTAATCGAAGAAGGCTCTGTAGTAATGCCTGCCCGAGTTTTCGGAGATATTGTGCGCAGACTTCCCGAAGCCGACATAACGGTACAGCTTAATGAGCGATTCCAGGTGGAAATTAAATCGCAAAACAGTTTAGTTACATTACAGGGCCTGGACCCGAGTGAGTATCCGGAAGTAGAACAGGTAGAAGGAAACAGACCTATATATATACAGCAGGATATACTGAAGAGCATGATACAGCAGTCCATATTTGCTGTTGCTTCTGATGAAACAAGGCCGATACTAACCGGTGCTTTGATCGAAATTCAGTACGATTCGATCTATATGGTATGTCTTGATGGATACAGGTTGGCACTTAGAAAGGAAGAGCTGCCGGAAACCGGCGAAAATATAAGCATGATTGTCCCCGGAAAAGCGTTGAACGAGATCAGCAGAATTTTAACCGATGATGAGACAAATGTGGGGATAAGTGTGGGCCCTAAACACATTATATTTGATACGGTAAATACACAGATAATATCCAGGTTAATAATAGGAGAATTTGTAAATTATAGACAAATAATACCACAGGAGTACAAAACTAGGATAAAGATTGATACACTTCTTCTGTATCAGAGCGTGGAAAGGGCTTCACTTATGGCGCAGGAGCTGGAAAATAATTTAATTAAATTAAATATTCAGGATGACAGACTGATAATTACATCAAATTCGGAAATCGGAAAAATCTATGAAGAAATACCAATTGTACTTGAAGGAAAAAATATTGAAATTGCCTTCAATGCCCGTTATTTGTTGGATGTCCTTAAAGTAATGAAGGAACAGGAAATATGTCTGGATTTTACAACAAACGTAAGTCCGTGTATAATACGTCCTATTGAAGGAGAACAGTTTTGTTATCTTGTATTGCCCGTAAGGTTGTATGGTTAGGGATAGGGCGACTTAGAAAATGTTATAGTTGGAAAGGAGGAAAGGGAGCACTTCTTCCATCTTTTAGAGATGGGATCTCCCATATATTTACAGGATATGAAGGCCGTAGAGATACGTACCGATTACATAAAGCTAAACCAGTTTTTGAAATGGGCAAATATAGCTTATTCGGGTGCCGAGGCCAATAGGATGATCCACGAAGGAATGGTGAAGGTAGACGGGGTGGCAGAGCAAAGAAGGGGAAGAAAGCTATACCCCGGCAATAGGGTTGAAGTTGAGGGATTCGGTCAATATCTTGTAGTAAAGGAAGGAAGTGCGGGGATTGCATCTAAGGGAACTTACCCTTAACAATTACAGGAATTATGAGCAGATTTCTATACAGTTTGGCGGTAAAAAGGTGCTGATTACGGGGAAAAATGCTCAGGGGAAAACAAATATACTGGAGGCAATTTTTCTCGCCTGTACCGGCAGATCTCACAGGACATCAAAGGATTACGAGCTTATAAGGTTTGGACAGGAAAGCTGCAGGGTAAGGGTTGAAGCAGAAAAGAAGACGGCCCAATTCAGCATAGATATTAATATCAGCCGAAAGGATAAGAAAAAAATAAAGATCAATGGAATGACGATACAGAGAATGGGCCAGCTCATGGGGCACCTAAACGGGGTTATGTTTTCTCCTGAGGATTTAAAGATTGTTAAAGAAGCACCTTCCGAGAGACGGCGTTATATGGACATGGAGATATCCCAGATAAAGCCGCAATACTTCTATTATCTTCAGCAGTATAACAGGGTACTCATCCATCGCAATAATCTTCTTAAACAGATCAAAAAAAACGATGAGCTTAAGAAGATGCTGGGAATTTTTGACCAACAATTGGCCGAGGCAGGAGCCTTTATAATACAAAAGCGTTATGAATTTATAAGCAAGCTGTCCAATATTGCCAAGGAAATTCACAAAAAACTATCATCGGATGCGGAGGAGCTGACCATTAGATATAAACCATCCATAAGGATAAGGAATTATGAAGATATAAGGTCCATACAAGAGGATTTTTTGGCCGAAACAGAAAGAATGTATTGGGAGGATATACAGCGAGGAAACACCGGAGTGGGTTGTCATCGGGACGATATAAGCTTTGAACTAAATGGAATGGATGTGAGAATATTTGGTTCCCAGGGTCAGCAAAGGACTGTGGCCCTTTCGCTGAAGCTTTCCGATATAGAACTCATGTATGGGGAAACGGGGGAATACCCCGTTCTATTATTGGACGATGTAATGTCCGAATTGGATGAGGAGAGGCAGATCAAAATATTTCAGGAGCTGGGTGATGTTCAAACTTTCGTAACAACTGCCGATTACAGAAGTATACCGTCAGCGGAACTTGAGAAATTTGAAATCCTTGTGATAAATGAAGGAAAAATTAAAAAAAAGGTGAATAGTCTATAATATAGCATGATATTTTGCAATGATGCTTTTATGTTTGGAATAAAAGGGTTATAATAGTCTTAACGGCTATTTATGTTTTTTAATGGAGGAATAATCATATGGTTTTACATTTAGGAGGAGACACAGTAGTTTCTATGAAAAATATAATTGCCATATTGGATATAAAAACCGCTTACTCATCTCGAATAAACAGAGAATTTATGGCTATGGCCGAGGAAGAGGGATTTGTAAGAAAGGTTTCGGAAGATGAGCCAAAAACCGTTATACTGGCAGAGATAAACAAAATGAGCGTGATTTACTTATCTCCGATTTCTTCTACCACCCTTCTGAAAAGAAGTACATTTATTGAAGGAGTAGCTATGGACATAAAAAATACGGAGGGAATTAAATAATATGGATCGACTCAAAAATGAACGAAACAACAGAATATCCAATTATGATGAGACGCAGATTCAGGTGTTGGAAGGGTTGGAAGCTGTCAGAAAAAGACCTGGTATGTACATTGGAAGTACCGGTATAAAAGGACTTCATCAGCTGGTATATGAGGTTGTTGACAACAGTATAGATGAAGCTATGGCGGGTTTTTGCGATCGCATTCATGTTATAATCCATAAGGATTTATCGATTACAGTGTCGGATAATGGAAGGGGTATACCGGTAGGTATCCATCCCAAAATGGGTAAACCTGCTGTGGAGGTAGCTCTTACCGTTTTACATGCCGGTGGTAAATTCGACGGACGGGGATACAAAGTATCCGGCGGACTTCATGGAGTAGGTGTTTCTGTTGTAAATGCACTATCGGAATGGTTGGTGGTGCATGTAAAGCGGGACGGTTATATCTACAGACAGCGTTATGAAAGGGGCAATACTGTATCTGAATTGGAAGTCGTCGGTAATAACAATGGTGAGACTGGCACCATTATTACATTTAAGCCGGATCCCGCCATATTTGAGGAATTGAATTGCAACCTTGAAGTTCTCAGTAATCGTCTGCGTGAGCTGGCTTTTCTGAACAGGGGTATACGCATAATTTTGGAAGATGAAAGGGAGGGTATAAAAAGGGAATATCATTACGACGGAGGGATTGCCTCTTTCGTAAAATATCTGAACAAAAATAAAAATCCCATACACCCGGAACCCATATATATATCGGGGGAGAGAGACACAACTTCGGTGGAGGTCGCCTTGCAGTATAATGATTCGTATATTGAAAATATTTATTCCTTTGCCAATAATATCTCGACCCAGGAGGGCGGAACCCACCTTATAGGATTTAAGTCGTCTTTAACCAGGGTACTCAATGAATATGCCAAGAAATACAACATGCTGAAGCAGGGCGAAGAGAATCTTACGGGAGAAGATGTCAGGGAAGGCATAGTTGCCATCATCAGCGTAAAGCTTATCGAACCTCAGTTTGAGGGGCAGACCAAGGCTAAGTTAGGAAATACGGAAGTCAGAGGTATAGTGGAGAGTATAGTCAGCGAGCAGTTGATGGCTTTTTTGGAAGAAAACCCCTCGGTTGCCAAGGCAATAATTGAAAAGGCAATCAGTGCTGCCAGGGCGAGGGAAGCTGCAAGGAAAGCGCGGGAACTGGTTAGAAGAAAAAGCGCTCTGGAGAGTACCGCGCTGCCGGGAAAACTTGCTGATTGTACCGAGAAGGATCCGGCATTAAGTGAGATATTCCTGGTAGAGGGAGATTCGGCCGGCGGATCGGCCAAACAGGGAAGAGATAGGCGTTTTCAGGCAATTTTACCCCTTCGGGGAAAGATCTTAAATGTGGAAAAGGCAAGATTGGAAAAAATACTGGCCAATGAAGAAATAAAGGCCATGGTTACCGCTTTCGGAACAGGAATAGATAATGAATTTGATCTCAGCAAGCTAAGGTACCATAAAATTATATGCATGACAGATGCTGATGTGGACGGAAGCCATATACGCACTCTGTTGCTTACCTTTTTTTACAGATATATGAGGCCTCTTATAGAGAATGGCCATATTTATATAGCCCAGCCTCCCTTGTACAGGGTATCCAAGGGTAAGGAAGAGCATTATGTGTACAGCGATGCGGAATTGGAAGAACTGCTTGAAAAGATTGGGCGCGATGGCATTGATGTTCAAAGATATAAGGGTTTGGGTGAGATGAACCCAGAACAGCTGTGGGAGACTACTATGAATCCGGAGACCAGAACCATTTTGAAGGTGACCATGGAAGACGCCATTGCTGCCGATGAGATATTTACCATATTGATGGGTGACAAGGTTGAACCGCGCCGTGAATTTATTGAAAATAATGCAAAGCTTGTGAAAAATTTAGATATTTAGTACAGCGAATGGAGATGATTGCTTTATATGAACAATATGAACCAGAAAATTTTAGATGTAAATATAGAGGATGAGGTAAAAAAATCCTTTATTGATTATGCCATGAGCGTAATAGTCAGCCGTGCCCTGCCCGATGTTCGCGATGGTTTGAAGCCGGTTCATCGAAGGATACTGTATGCCATGTACGAATTGGGCATTACTCCGGATAAGCCCTATAGAAAATCAGCCAGAATTGTGGGGGATGTGCTAGGTAAGTATCATCCCCATGGAGAGGGTGCCGTATACGATGCTATGGTACGTATGGCACAGGATTTTTCAACAAGATATCCTTTGGTAGATGGTCACGGCAACTTTGGTTCTGTTGACGGGGATTCGGCCGCTGCCATGCGGTATACCGAAGCCAGGTTATCCAGGATTGCCATGGAGTTAATGGCTGATATAAACAAGGAAACGGTGGATTTTACTCCCAACTTTGATGAAACTTTAAAGGAGCCTACCGTTTTGCCGTCAAAATTTCCAAATCTGCTGGTAAACGGTTCATCGGGCATAGCTGTCGGAATGGCTACCAATATCCCTCCCCACAATTTGGGTGAAGTCATAGACGGAACCGTTGCCCTTATTGATAATCCGTATATTTCTTTAAAACACCTGATGGAGCATATAAAAGGGCCTGATTTTCCAACCGGGGGTATAATCCTGGGAAAGGACGGGATTCGTCAGGCCTATGGCACAGGCAAGGGACGGATAATAGTCAGGGCAAAGGCTGAGATTGAGGAGACATCAAATAACAGGTTTCAAATAGTAGTTACGGAAATTCCCTATCAGGTAAACAAAGCCAAGTTGATAGAGAGAATCGCCGAGCTTGTCAGAGGAAAAAGAATAGACGGAATAACCGAAATCCGGGATGAGTCCGACAGATCGGGAATGCGGATTGTCATTGAGCTAAAGAGAGATGTGAATCCCAATGTGGTGTTAAATTCTCTGTATAAACATACACAAATGCAGGATACCTTTGGAGTCATTTTGCTAGCGCTGGTAGACGGAGAACCTAAGATCATGAATCTTAAGGAGATGCTCATCCATTACATTGAGCATCAGAAGGAGGTTATAATCCGGAGAAGCCGCTATGATCTGGACAGGGCACTGGCAAGGGCTCATATTCTGGAAGGCTTGCTCATTGCTCTTGATCATATAGATGCTGTAATTACATTGATACGCAGGTCCCGAACGGTGCAGGCTGCAAGAGAGGGACTGGTGAAGAGTTTTTCCTTGACTGAAAAGCAGGCTCAGGCCATTCTGGATATGCGTTTGCAGCGGCTTACCGGCCTGGAACGGGAAAAAATTCAGCAGGAGTATGCAGAGATTCAGGAGATAATTAAATATCTTAATGAGATATTGTCAAATGAACATATGGTATATAGCGTGATAAAAAAGGAACTCCTAGAGATCAAGGAAAAGTATTCCGATGAGAGAAAAACGCAGATCAGCTCAACGGTTGACAAAATTGATGTTGAAGATTTGATACAGGAACATAACGTGGTGATCACCCTGACCCATTTTGGTTACGTAAAGAGAACACCTCTTAGCACGTATAAAAGTCAGCGACGCGGGGGAAAGGGTATTATGGCACTGCAAACCAGGGAAAATGATTTTGTAGAGGATATATATATAACTTCCACCCACAACAGATTACTATTTTTTACTAGCTTAGGAAAGGTTTATGAGCTAAAGGCTTATGAAATACCTGAGGCCGGAAGGCAGGCCAGGGGAATGGCAATAATCAATCTACTTCAGCTTGCGCCGGGGGAAAGAATACAGGCTGTCATTCCGGTAAGGGATACGGATCAGGAAAGGTATTTGATCATGTCGACGAGAAATGGCTATGTTAAAAAGAGTTCGCTGGATGATTTCAGCAATATACGTAAAAATGGGCTTATTGCAATAAATCTCAGGGATGGGGATGAATTGATTCAGGTACAGATGACGGATGGAAACAGGGATATAATAATGGCTTCCCGTCTTGGCATGTCAATACGTTTTAATGAATCGGACGTCAGAACGATGGGAAGAAACGCCATGGGAGTAAAGGGAATGGAGCTTAAGGATGGAGATTATATTGTGGGTATGGGTCTTGTAGAAGAGGGTGCCAGCGTCCTGTGCATAAGCGAAAACGGATATGGCAAGAAAACTCCGGTTGACGAATACAGGCCTCAAACCCGCGGCGGAAAGGGAATTATAACCATGAAAATAACCGAGAAAACCGGCAATCTTGTTGCTTTGAAAATGGTAACCGATGAGGACGATTTGATGATAATAAATTCAGAAGGAACGGTTATACGCCTGGATACAAGGGAAATTGCCACCATGGGCAGAAATACCCAAGGCGTAATGTTGATGAAGCTTGACGACGGAGCAATTGTAACTTCCATTGCCAAAGTAAGGCGGAACCAGGAAAATGCCGTAGACGAAGTCTGAAGTAAATGGCTGCTAAAATTATTGAAACCAGTGAAATAATCCATGGTAAAATGTAACATATGGTGATATAATTTATAAATAAAAATTTGAATGTATTTTTATAAATCGATAGACGGGAGGACTACGTATGAACGGTATACAATTTATAAGGACCAAGGCGCCTAAACAGAAGCCGGATAAAGGTTCCCTTCAGTTTGGCAATATTTTCTCGGATCATATGTTTGTTATGGACTACAGCATGGATAAAGGATGGCATGATCCTCGAATTATACCCTACGGGCCTTTTGAGGCAGAGCCTTCCATGATGGTATTTCACTATGGTCAGGCAATTTTCGAAGGCCTAAAGGCTTACAGGAACATGCAAGGAGAGATTGTTACCTTTCGTCCCATGGACAATATAGTCCGATTAAATCGGTCAGCAGAAAGGTTGTGCATTCCCAAATTGGATGAGGAGTTCGTATGGGAAGCTTTAAAAATGCTTTTGGAGATTGAAAAGGATTGGGTACCGGACGGAGAGGGCACTTCTCTATATATAAGGCCTTTTATCATAGCCACCGATCCCTACCTGGGAGTCAGGCCTTCTCATACATATAAGTTCTTTATCATACTGTCGCCCGTTGGTGCATATTATGCGGAAGGTTTTGAGCCGGTTAAAATATACGTTACCGATAAATATGTTCGTGCAGCCAGGGGAGGCCTGGGTTACACAAAAGCCGCTGCCAACTATGCAGCCAGCCTTTACGCAGCCGAGGAGGCAAAGAAAAAAGGCTATACCCAGGTATTGTGGCTGGATGCCTGCCATCACAGCTATGTGGAAGAGGTGGGCACCATGAATATCTTTTTCAAAATTGGTGAGGTTTTGGTGACCCCATCTCTGGAAGGAGGTAGTATACTAGGAGGTATTACCAGGGATTCGGTTATTACCCTGGCAAGCTCGATGGGTTACAAGGTGGAGGAGAGGTTGATTTCCATTCAGGAAGTATTTGAAGCCCATGAACAAGGCAGGCTGGAGGATGTATTCGGGACCGGCACGGCTGCTGTAATATCCCCCGTGGGAGAACTTAACTGGAATGATAGAATTATTAAAATAAACGGCGGAAAGACCGGGAATTTCTCAAAGATGATGTACGAAAAGCTTACAGGTATCCAATACGGAAAAGAAGAAGACACTTTTGGCTGGGTAAAGAAGATATGCTGACACTTGGTAAAAGGGGCGACAAAGCCCCTTTTCTAATACCCCTGTTTTCTCACATTTCTCTCCAGATCCTCCAATCGGCTTGTTATTTGACCGGAGATCTGTTGATCAACCATTTGTTTTGCTGCCTGGCTCGGGTGCGAGGCCTCGACATTGTACCATCCTCTCTGATGCATGGCCTCAAAGAACAGTTTTGCATGATTTTGTTCTTCCTGCTGTATATGCTGAAGTGCCTGGACAATATTCTGATTTACACATTCCGTTATGGTATTATTATAGGCTTCCGCTACATATTTTTCGGTCATTATGGAATCATGAAGCATTTCTTTTTCACTTAACTGATTTTGCGGCATGGTCTTTCCTCCTTACTATGCTACTGCTGTTTTGGGGGACTAAAACCACCCTGTTGAAGCAATAGTTTTATGGTATTGGCGTGCTGTTCTTCCTGTTTAGCCACCAGATCGAAAAGATATTTTATTTCCGGATCCACCGATTGGGCTGAATAAGCCTTATACTTATTGATACAGATGTATTCAGATTTTAGCTGATCTTCAAGCAATATTCTTTCTTTATTGGTAAGCTCCATTCCATTTCCTCCTTTCACACAATAGTTTATCCTACAGCAACATTTTTAATTAAAAAATAATCGGGAATTAAGAAGGATTTTTTATATTTTTGTAGAAGTATAATTTGTAACAGTTTTGTAAAACATATTTAATAACTATTTAATGGAAGAGATGAATGTGGAGGTTGCTATGAGAAGGGCTAAGGTTATTGCAAAAGTTGCGGTATTAGTTTTCTGTTTTTTTACCATAACAGGTTTTAATCATATCCATACTGACGGAATGGATTCCGACAGGCTGAATGCGTACATGATATATGTAAATGATACAGGGGTGGGCATTGTTAAATCGGCTGCTAAAGGCTTAAAGCTATATGATGAGATTATGAATGATATTCAGGATCAATACACTGATCCGGATATAAACATAAAGGCAGATATTTACTTTAAGGAAGTTCAGGCGGACTATGGCGAGCTGGCAAACGAAGAAGAATTGAAGAAGGCCCTGAAAGAGGCCGTAATGATTTACAAAAATGCCTATGCAATAGTAATAGACGGTAATGAAGTATGTTATCTGAAGACCCAGCAGGAGGCTGCTCAGGTATTGGATGGTATTAAGTTTCCGTATAAACAGGCAGTTGAGAGTATGGAAGACACCGTCCTGGAAGAAATAGAATTTAAGGAAGAAGTTGATATCCACCCGAAAACCGTTTTGTTCTCCGATATAGTTAATATCGAAACGGCGAGCAAAATAATTACAATGGGCAGCGAGGAAATTAAAGAATACGAGGTTAAAGAAGGGGATACCTTATGGGGTATATCCCGGAAAAACGATATGCGGGTAGAGGATATACTGGCAGCCAATCCTGATATGGACTCGGACACGATAAGGCCCGGGCAAAAGATAAGGCTTCAGGCGACAAAAAGTCTTCTTACCACCGTGACTCGCGAAATGAAAGTTTATACTGAAGCTATACCGTATGAAACGGTTGAGGAGGAGAGCCAAGACCTGTATAAAGGGGAAAAGAAAATAAAACATAAGGGTGAGAACGGGGAAAAGGAAATTCAACTTCTTATTGTACGGGAAAACGGAACGGAAGTTTCCCGGGAAAAGATAAGCGAAAGTATAATCAAAGAACCCGTAAAACAGGTGGAACTTATCGGTACAAAAAATCGACCTGTAAAGACATCGGATCGTAAAACAACAAGGCCTGCCGACACCACTCCCATTTCAAAGAATGGAGTTGAGATGACACCCTGGTTTGGAGGCGCAAACAAAATTTTTACAAGGGGTTCAACGGCTAAGGTGACCCATGTGGGAACCGGTCTCACCTTCTATGTAAAGCGTCGCGGCGGTACCAACCATGCCGATTGCGAGCCTTTGACAGCAGCGGATACGGCAGTTATAAAAAAGATATACGGGGGAAGTTTCAGCTGGGCGCGCAAACCCATTATTGTGCAGGTTAACGGAAAGAAAATGGCTGCATCCATGAACGGCATGCCCCACGGAGGAGCCAGCATTAGCGGCAACAATTTCCCCGGCCATTTTTGCATTCACTTCTACGGCAGTCGTACCCATGGGACCAACAGGGTGGATGCTGATCATCAGGCAATGGTCAGGCAAGCTGCAGGCTTATAGATGATAATGAATAAAAACTAAAGACGAAAAACCTCCCTTATGAAGTCAGACAGGGAGGTTTTTTCCAATATAAAACATGATGTATGAATACTTTCAGGCGTACTTGTTTATTTGTTCAATTATTTTTCGAATGCCTAAGTTTTGATCTGCCATAGCCATGTTATTTATATATTGATGTCTTTTATTGTAAAGCTCCAGTATGGCAAGATAAAGGGCATCCTGGGTCATATCCTCCTGCAGCAGAACCTTGCTGTATCCCTTTTGTTCAAAGGATTTAGCGTTCAATATCTGATCCCCGCGGCTGGCCTCAAGGGGTAACGGAATCAGCAGGTTGGGTTTTTTCAGCGCCAGGAATTCGTGAATTGAATTAGCTCCTGCTCGGGATACAACTATATCTGCCAGTGAAATAATATGAGGTAGCTCTTCATCTACATATTCAAACTGAACATATCCCGGAATACCCATTAAACCCTTATCGATATTCCCGCTTCCGCATATATGGGCTATCTGAAAACGGTGCAAGAGCTTCTCTAATATGCCGCGAATGCAGTTGTTTATGGCGATAGCTCCGGTACTGCCGCCCATTACCAATATAACGGGCTTATCGGGCCTGAAGCCGCATATTTTCATTCCTCTCTCCGGCTTGCCGTTAAATAATTCCCTGCGTATGGGAGTGCCGGTATACACCGCCTTGTCTCCTTTAAACATTGATACGGTTTCGGGAAAAGTAGTGCATATGCTGTCGGCAAAGATTGATGATATCCTGTTGGCCAGCCCCGGTGTGATATCGGATTCATGGACAATAACTGGAACTTTGTTAAAAAAGCCTCCTATGGCAACGGGAACCGAGACGAATCCGCCTTTTGAAAATATAACCCGCGGTTTTACTTGGCGAATAATTTGAATTGACTGGCCTATTCCGCATACGATTCTGAATGGATCGGTAAAATTCTTGATATCCAGATATCTGCGAAGCTTACCGGCATGTATAGAATGATAAATGATATCGCTTTTCCCGGAAACAAGGCTGTATTCTATACCGCTTCTGGTTCCGATGTAGTGTATTTCCCAGCCGTCGCGCTTAAGTTCGGGAATCAGTGCAATATTCGGTGTCACATGACCGGCGGTTCCGCCGCCGGTTAGTACAATTCTTTTCATTTTCAGCTCCTATTCAAACTTTCTCGAGTGGTCTAAGGCCGATTAGCCTAAGCCCATTTGCCAAGGTGATTTTTGTAGCTTTGACAAGAGAAAGCCGAGCCTTCCTCAATTCCATATCATCAACCAAAATGGAATGTTCATGGTAAAAACGATTGAACTCCTGGGCCAGATCTACCAAATACCGAGTTATTATGGAAGGTTCTAACTGTTCTAAAGCCATTTCTACTTTTTCGGGGAATTCATAGAGCGCTTTACATAGCAGGTATTCTTCCTTTGTCTGTAAAAGGCGGCTATTAAAGCTGTTTTCGCTGCTGCCTGCTTCCGCAGCCTTTCTGATGACGCTGCAGGCCCGGGCATAGGTATATTGCACGTATGGGCCGGTTTCACCGTCAAAGTTCAGGATCTCATCCCAGGAGAAGGAGACATCCTTAATCCGATTGCTGTATAGATCGTTGAATATAACCGCACCAACACCCATATAGCGGGCAACTTCCTCCTTATTTTCCAGTCCGGGGTTCTTGCTTTCAATTATCTCCAACGTCTTTTTAATGGCTTCGTTCAAGATGTCTTCCAGCAATACCACCTTGCCCGTTCTTGTAGCCAGCTTTTCCCCGCTCAGGCTTACAATGCCGAAGGGCACGTGAATGAGATCGTCTGCCCACTCATAGCCCATGAGCTCGATGACTTTAAACCATTGCCTAAAATGAAGGCTTTGGGATGCGCCGGTTACGTATATACATTTATCGAAATTGTATTCTTTCTTTCGGTGTATAGCTGCGGCAATGTCCCGCGTAGCATACAGGGAGCTGCCGTCCTTTTTAAGTATTAAACAGGGCGGCATATCATATTTTTCAAGATCAACTATCAGCGCACCTTCGCTTTCTTTGAGCAGACCTTTTTGTCTTAATTCTTCAATGATCGGCTCAATCTTATCGTTATAAAAGCTTTCGCCCGTGTAATAATCAAAGTGAACATCCATCAGGTCATATACCTTTTTGAATTCTTCTATGCTGATGTTTTTAAACCACTGCCACAGCTCCAAGGCCTGCCTGTCTCCTCTTTCCAATCGGGCAAACCAGCTTCTGGCCTCATCTTCAAGGCCAGGATCCTTTTCGGCTTCCTGATGGAATTTGACGTATAGCCGCATGAGCTCTTTGATCCCTTTGTCTTCAACAGCTTCTTTGCTGCCCCAAAGATTATACGCCACTATGAGTTTGCCGAACTGGGTTCCCCAGTCTCCAAGATAGTTTATACCAATACAGTTATATCCCATAAATTCAAATATTTTGCGCAACGAGTTGCCAATTGCCGTGGAACGAAGATGCCCTACATGAAATGGTTTGGCAATATTGGGAGCTGAATAATCTATAACTATATTTCGTGATTTGCCAATATCCAAACTTCCGTATTTTTCCTGTTCGGCCATTATTCTATCTATTACTTTTTCCATAAACACTGGCCGGTTTATGAAAAAGTTAAGGTATCCCGAAACTGCTTCCACTTTTTCAATAAATTCGGACGTCGAAATACCAGCTGCCAATTCCTGGGCAATTTGGGCGGGAGACTTCCGAAGCAGCCTGCTAAGCTTAAAACAGGGCAGGGCAACATCGCCCATATCGACACTTGGCGGATACTCCAGATTTTCATATATCTGTTCAAAGTCCAGTTGTGGCAACTGCTCGTTAATGCTCTTTGCTACAACTTGTTTAATATCCAGCATATCTATTTCCCCTTAAATTTACCATTATTTATTTTTTAAAATCTGTATAATTACAGATAATAATATTCTATGGATTACAAAATTTATAATACCATATTGACACAGGCAATAACAAGAGGCTTTGGCTATTTTATTATAATATGACGTTATTCTAATTATATTCTGGTGATGAGTTGGGATGGAGCCCACGTCAGACAGGACGGCCTAAATGGGATGAGAAAGGGATTGAAACTTGACACATATTGTGAAATAGTATTATACTTATTTCGTAACAATTGATATCAGGCAGGAAATCGGGCTTTTTTTATTATAAGGGAAAAAGCGATAGATATTTAGGAGGTTAAACGGATCATGAAGGTCAGAACGCGATTCGCTCCCAGCCCTACCGGTTACATGCATATCGGCAACTTGAGAACCGCACTTTATACCTATCTCATTGCCCGAAGTATGGGGGGGCAATTTATACTGCGCATTGAGGATACGGACCAGGAACGTTATGTGGAAGGGGCTATTGATGTAATATACAAAACGTTGAAGATGGTGGGGCTTGAGTATGATGAAGGGCCGGATATCGGAGGGCCCTACGGGCCTTACGTTCAAAGTCAGAGGAAGGAGATATATCAGGAATATGCTCGGAAACTGGTTGAACTAGGCGGAGCATATTACTGTTTCTGTCCAAAAGAAAGGCTGGATGCCCTGAGAGAGGAATGCCAAAAGAAAAATATACCTTTTAAATACGATGGCCACTGCAAAAATTTATCGGCACAGGAAGTTGAGGAAAAGATAAGAAACGGCGAAAAATATGTTATTCGCCAGAGAATACCTTCCACAGGCACAACCACTTTTCATGATGAGGTGTTCGGCACGATAACGGTGGAAAATTCAACCCTTGATGAAGGGGTTCTCTTGAAATCGGACGGTTTGCCAACGTATAATTTTGCGAACGTGGTTGATGACAGCCTGATGCGCATTACCCATGTCGTAAGGGGCAGCGAATACCTGTCTTCCACGCCAAAGTACAACCTCCTGTACCAAGCCTTTGGATGGGATATACCCACATACATTCATCTGCCGCCCGTCATGAAGGAGGCGGGTAAAAAGCTCAGCAAAAGGGAAGGGGATGCCTCTTTCGAGGATTTCTACAACAAAGGGTATTTGGTTGAAGCTATTGTAAACTACGTTGCTTTGCTTGGCTGGAGTCCGGGAGATGACCGGGAGTTCTTTACATTGGATGAGCTTAAGAAGGTTTTCTCCATCAGCGGATTAAGCAAAGCCCCTGCAATTTTTGATGTTAACAAGCTAAGATGGATGAATGGCGAGTACATTCGAAAAAAGAGCGTGGAGGAATTTAACCAGCTGGCTCTGCCTTACTATAGGGAGTCTGTAAAGACTGACAATATTGATTTCATGAAGTTAAGCAGGCTTTTGCATACCCGAGTGGAAATATTGAGCGAGATTCCTGAAAGCATTGATTTTATTGATGAGCTGCCCGAGTATGATGTGGCAATGTATATACACAAAAAGATGAAGACCAACCTGGAAAATTCCCTGGAACATTTAAAAAAGAGCTGTGAAGTATTGGAGAAATTGGAACAATGGAACGAAGAGCGAATAAATGAAGTGCTAAAGGAGCTTATACAAAAACTGGGCGTTAAGAACGGACAGGTGCTTTGGCCGATACGTACTGCCATATCGGGAAAACAGTTTACACCCGGGGGTGCCATCGAGTTATTGGATCTGCTTGGCAAGGAGGAGTCCTTAAGAAGAATCAGAATAGGGATTGAAAAACTGGAGAAGGCAAATACCTAAGTGTATTTGCCTTTTTTATGTCAAAGGAAGAATTATGTCGGAAATTGACGAAATTTTCATAATATAGATTGTACACAAATTATATAGAATATGCTAATATATATATGGAATTAAATAAAAAGAAAAGCACTAAATCTATTCAAGCCTATATTGTCCTTTCTAGACAGCGTATTTTATTTATTGTCATTGCCCAGCCCTCAGCGTTTTTTGCCAGGCCGCAACATGCCAATAAATAAAATACTATATGTTTATAAAGGAGGTATCAGGATTGAAGAAAATTTCAGTGCTTTTATTATTGTTTATGTTAACCACCGTTCTTTTTTCTGATCCCGCAGCAGCGGAAGAAGGTTCCATCAACCTTATCCCAAGTACCGATACAGTTAAGAAGAACATGATATTTGAGGTGGACATTCAGGCCGATAATATGGATAATCTTTACGGACTTCAGCTTCATTTGAATTTTGACAGTTCTCAGTTGGAGATTATTGACTTTAGGCCTGATTTTTTTGGTTGGGAAAGGGGTACCCAGTATTATGAATTCCATAGATGGGATAATGACAGAGGTACTTTTGACATGGTATTTACCTGTTGCGGCAGCGATGTATATTTTTCGGGCAGTGGCAAGTTGGGAACCATAGAGTTCAGGGTTATAGGCACCGATACTCAGCTGAAAATAATCGAAAATCAACGTGATAAATCTGACAGAGCCTGTCTGGGGGTTGACAACCAAAGCCAGCCATCCAAATACAAAGTGTACCAAGCTACCATTCACAATGATAACTCGCCTCCCGATATCAATAATATAGAGGTTATAGACAACAGTACAATTCGTATAGAATTTAATGAGCCGTTGGAAAATGCATCGGCACTTGATGTAAACAATTACATTATTGAACCGGATCTCGGTATAAGATCGATTCAGCTGGATGAAAGCCAAAGAATTGTCACCCTGGTAACAGATCCCCAGGTCGGTAATAGGCTATACGAGCTTAATGTATTGAATATTCAGGATTTGATGGGAAACAGACCCTTTGATGTTTTAAGAAAATACTTTCGCGGGTCTATGAGGCTGTGGCTGGAAGCCGTTGATCCCATCTACAAAAGAAACACTGGAACCGTTAAGTTGAAAGCAGGACCTGTCGAAGAAATGACCCAACTGATATTTTACATAAAATATGATGGAAATTACCTTACATATACAGGGGTACGCTGTGATAATGAGAATTTTTCTCCTCAAGTTACTGTTTACCCGGAGGCTTCATATATGTATTTTTTATGCAGATTAGACCCCGGCCCGCCGGTAAGCAGATATGATGACTGGGTTGTCTGTGAATTCGATTTTATGCCTCAAAATGTAGGCAGCACAAAACTGGAATTTATGACCGGCAGCAAATCCCCTGAGGCTTACGGGAAGGTAAACGGTATTAGTGAAAGAATAGTCGTTGAAACATCTGATGCAATCATGGATATATTACAGAGCTATACATTGACAGGCTATGTTAAGCTGGTTGTGCAAAAGAACTTCAGCAATGTTAGCGCATATCGGGATGGGGATGAGTCGAAGGAGATTGATGTAGATACAAAAGGAAAATTACAATTGGAGAACCTCATTCCGGGCATATATACCATTAGATTGTTCAACCCCGGGTATCTTCCCATGGATTACTACATTGGTGTTCAATGCGATACCGAAGTGGAGTTGCATATGATACCAGGAGATCTGAATGATGATTGGCTGATCGACATTTGTGATATTGCAAAAATTTGTAAGAAATTTTCAACCAAAAAGGGATCGGATGGATGGGAGTCGGTGATGGACTATAATTGCGATGAATGGATTGATGTTGTGGATATATCAATTGTTGCAAGAAATTATGGAAGAAGAAGCAATATAGAGGAGTGAAGCACATAGCTGGATATGAAAAAATATGAAAGTATAGTATTAAAAATTGGGCTATTTATTCTGCCAATGGTTATTGTCATGTTATTCATTCCGTTTGGACGTACCTTCGATCAACAAGCTAAGCCGGTCGTCAGGCTGTCGGCCCTGAAAAGCGAACATGATATGGAAATAGTAGTAGAAAATGTAACGGATCTGTATGCCGCTTCAGTTGATCTTTTTTATGATACAGAGAAAATAGTTGTAGAAAAATTGGAAACCGGCGATCTGTTTGTCAATTGCGAAAAGCCTTGGATGGAAGTGGTAAACAGCATTGATGCCGATCAAGGGATTGCCAACTTTGCCGTGTCCCTTCTGGGGGAGGTTGATGCAATAAAAGGTACCGGAGTTTTGGTTAAGATATACTATCGTATTCTTGATGATGAAATGCCGAGGGTGAAGTTTTTAGACTACATTATGGAGGGTTTCTCCTATGACCAGGAATTTGGCATCAGGCCAAAGCTCGTTAATGATGAGATAGAATATATACCATATAGATCAAAGGTGCAGATCAATAATTAATTCAATATCATTTTCAGGCTGTAAAGTCATGTTAAGGGGAATGCTGCATAAAAACAAAGAAAAAAACGACAATTGACATTACTATGACATTTTGCTATTATGATATGCAAACAAAAGCAATTGGATGTACCATGAAAATGTTTGATTGTGTTATTGTTTGGTCTTTTGATATTGTTATAACGGCGGCTTTTTATGTAGAATTGTGAAAACCGCCTTTTTTATTTTACCTGGGAAGGGTGTTTTTGATGAACAAAGCCAAAAAATTAACCTTATCAGGAATATTCATAGCAATAGGTGTACTGTTTCCGATGGTATTTCACTTTACGGCCCCGGAAGCGGGTAAAATCTTCCTTCCAATGCATATTCCAATTCTGCTTGCCGGATTTGTGTTGGGTCCGGCATACGGCTTGGGTGTTGGGCTGATAACGCCGCTTTTAAGTTCAATACTTACCGGAATGCCTCCTTTACTCACCCCCGTTCCTATGGCCATCATAATGAGCTTTGAGTTAGGTACATACGGAATGATATCGGGTTTGCTGTACAACAGGTTTAAAATGAATATGATAGGTTCGCTGTTGGGCTCCATGCTGGCGGGCAGGATCGTTGCCGGGCTGGCGGTTGTTATGCTTTTGTATGCGTTTGGAGTAAAAAACCTTGGGAATCCCCTGGTGTTTGTGTGGGGTGGAATAGTATCAGGTTTGCCGGGTATTATTATCCAATTGGTAGTTATTCCCGCCTTTTTAACCTTGCTTAAGAAGAGCCGGGTAATGCAGGAGGGGAATCGGTTGGATGCATAGAGAATATTTCAACGGTATTGCTCATAAGTGGGATGAGATGGTAAACCACGACCCTGAGAAGCTGTCTAAGATATTTGAAATGATTGATCTTAAAGCCGGGCAGAAGGTGTTGGACGTAGGAACCGGTACGGGTGTGTTAATCCGGCATATATATGACCGGGTGGGGGATGAAGGCCATATCGATGCCCTGGATATATCCGAAAAAATGGTGGAAGAAGCAAGGAAGAAATACGCTTATACAAATCTGAACTTTATAATTGGGGATGTGTGTAATATAACCATAAACAGAGCAGCGTATGATTGCATAATATGTTATAATGTTTTCCCCCATTTTGGGGACAAGAAAAGGGCAGTGTATAATATGGCCCAATGGCTGAAAAAAGACGGGAAACTGGTGGTATGCCACTCCCAGTCCAGAGAGAAGGTTAATGAGATTCACCTAAGCGGTCAAGAATTTTTAAAGGCCGATTTGCTTCCGCCGGCTGAGTCGGTGGGAAAGATGATGGAAGAGGTTTGCTTAACGGTTTACAGGCTGATCGATTCAGATGAACTGTACTTTGTCGGCGGCATAAAATAGGTCTTAAAAGCAATGTTGACTTAATTGAGAAAAAGCTCAGCCGGCTATTGACAATATAGAGGTGATTGTGTTAATTTAATGTAGCCGGAACATATAACAAATATGTATAATATTTAAAAAGGGTATTGACAAAGGAAGTCTGATTTGGTA
>LSQX01202260.1_pt1 | contig 89488 bp, 79 predicted proteins | sample 654561 | NCBI WGS metagenome assembly LSQX01 (sample SAMN04489861, study PRJNA283612) | anaerobic digester metagenome | isolation source: 4 biogas reactors fed with cattle manure at either 37C or 55C with and... | place: Denmark: Kongens Lyngby | collected 2014 | reverse complement strand
TAAGGTCAAGTGCCGGTGGCTTTTTACACACTATTTGCTGCATAAAATATATTTGCCTGGAGTCCTATGTTTTTTCAAAGCTCTGAAGTAGAATGATACTATGTTTAAGGACAGAAAGAAAGGAGAATAAAATGATTGATTTAATAGTAGGAGCCAAGGGCTCAGGAAAGACCCCGCTCATGCTTAAGGAAATTGAAAATGAAGCTCGCAAGGAAAATTCTAATATAGTTTTTATTGAACACGGTCGTCGTCTTGACCATGTAGTTCCCCACTCAATCCGTCTTATTGATATAACTGAATATCCCGTTAGAGGCTATGCAGAGCTGATTGCCTTCCTGGCAGGTCTTAATGCGAAAGATTACGACATTACACATATATATATTGACAGTGTTTTTAAAGTAGTAGGCGACGATGATCCCCAGCATCTCGTTACATTTGTTAAAAATTTAGCTGCATTCGCCCCCAAAGTTGACAGCAATATTACCATAGCCGTAAGCTGTGATCCTGATGAAATACCGGTAGAAATAAAGCAGTTTATGCGTGATATTGAATGAGGAGATAATTATGTGGAAAGAGTTTAAAGAGTTTATTGCACAAGGAAGTGTCATGGACGCTGCCATAGGCTTTGTTCTGGGTCTTGCTTTCAAAGCCATTATCGACAGCGTTGTGAACGGCCTGCTCATGCCGATTATCGGTTATCTGACAGCGGGCATTGATTTTTCGAATCTGAAGATTGTATTAAAAGAAGCCACGGACGCTGCTGAAGAAGTAGCCATTACCTATGGACAGGTAATTGAAGCTATCATCAGTTTTGTTCTGATTGCTTTCTTCCTCTTCCTGATCGTCAAGGGTCTCAACGCTATGCGTAAAAAGCGTGAAGCGCAGCTGGCGGCAGAAGCCGATGCTGAAGCAGCCGAAGAAGAAGCTCCAACTGAACTTGAACTGCTGCAGGAAATTCGCGACCTGATGAAGACAGAACAAGAAAGCAAATAATAATTAAACTTTAATTCCCTTCAAAAAAGCCAGCGCGGCCGCGCTGGCTTTTTACATTGTACAGATCGGCCGCCCTGCATCATTCGGTGCCAGGCACGATTTCATGCAAGGCACGATTTCATGCACTGCATGGATTCGTGCCTGGCACCAATCTATGCACAAATCTTATTTAATCATTGTCTTTTATGAAGAGTCCCCGTAAACGGCTGAGGAAATCACCTTCGGCCTCAAGCTCAAATGTAGATCCATTAGTATCTTTTGGTATGCTGATCGATTCAGTCATCATAACGAACTGCACACCAATAACATTCGTATTCTTGTCCGAGACAAAAGAGCGTGGTTCAAAATCCATGTCTAAGTATTCTGTAATTAACTCGTCCATCTGTTTTAGAAAATCTGCTTGCAAATTGGCTGTAGCATCTCTAAATTCTCCTGCTCCTTCGGCATAAGTTCCGAAGCCGCTTGCCAATGGATTCAAACCTTTTGTTTCAAAATCAACCAGACCCTGATTCAGCGAAGAAACTCCTTGCAAATACGTATCAATGCCAACCTTATATTCTGCAACGCCTGCTGAGAATCCACTCATGCCGGCTGTCAGACTCGAAGAGTTTGCATCCAATTCGCCGAGACCTGCCTCCAGTTGCTGTGCCCCTGAAATCAAGCCTGCCTGATTTGTTGTCCCGTCAATAGCGGTTAAAACTTGCGATACACCCTTAGTATATTCAGACAAACCTGAATTGAATTTTTCATATTCGCTGCTAAGATAATTCAATCCACTAGAAAGTTCTGAGAGACCGCTTACCATAGCAGGCAGATTATCTAAGAGAGAAATAATACTGTCAAGTTTTTTAATTATGAGGTTTAGCCCGCTTTTCATTGCTTCGCAGCTATCTGCCAAGTCGGACAGGTCATATTCTTCCACCAGTGAAAGTAATTGTTCCAAAGCAGGCTCTATAGCAGAGATGCCTATGTCAAGTCTGGTCAAGTCTTGAAGAGTCTCAAGCGCAGAAGCGGAAAAGCTGTAGCTTGAAGAAAGCTTGGCTAAATCAGATAGCAGCTCATCTTCGGCATTTAGAGTAATATCTACGCCGTAGCTGTTTATGTAAACTTGCAGATAATTTCTCCAGCCTTGCTCATCTAAGTTCAATAGTTCGGGTTTGAGTGCAGGCAAGTTTCCTGCCTCATCTAAAAGAGCTTTGACTTTTTCAATCAGAATTTTTATTTGCTCCTTCAGAGATGTCAATTCAGCATACATTTCTTCAAGACTCTTAATTGCAGACAAGAATTGATCAAAAAAGCTATCAACTTCTTTAAGCAAGGCGCTTAGCCGCTTCAAAAATTCTATCTCGCTGTCACTGGGCATGAGAGAGCCAATTTCCTCCAGATCAAAATTATCAGATAATCCGGCAGAAATCTGCTGAAGGGCAGCTAAAATCTCATCTGATGCACTGCTGAGTATAGTTCCGTTACTTTCCAGTTGAGCAATACCGGCACGCAACTGTGTCAAACCTCCTGTAAGGCCTGACATACCGTTTTTGATCGAAGTGACACCTCCTGTATACTCTGCTAGCCCCTGCCCCAGCTGTGCAGAACCACTTTGCAAATCACCGGCCCCTTTAGACAACTGTGAACCACTATTTGCCAGAGATCCACTACCGCTTTCTATTTCAGCAAAACCTGCCTTAAGTTGCGCAATAGCACCTTCCAGCTCTTCAGCACCCTCCGCCAATTGTCTGACACCATCAGAGAGTTCATTCAGACCTTCAGTCTCTTCATCACTAACAAAATCCTCTATGGCAAAATCAAGATAGAAGTCAAGTCCGATACCGGCAAAAGTCATGCTTGCCATCTCAAATTCCTTGGCCTCAAGCCTCAAATAAAGATCCGTTTCCTGACCCGGAAAGGCTATCCAAGTGATCAAACGGTCTTTTCCGCTGATAGCAACTGTCGCAGCACCATCTGTTTCCAGCAAGCGTGCTTTATCAGGATCCAGGGTGGCTGAAACCTGTAAGGCATAATTTTCAAAGAAGAAGGGATCAATTTTTGAATTTTGCCTGGTTTCTATTTTTATCAAAAGCTCACCTGTAGCCCCTGCTGCCTGAGCGGCAGTGATTTCTTGGCCATTCAGCTCGTAAGTAATGTTAATTAGCCAGGGCAGATCAGTTGATTCTAGATTACCCTGATAATAATAGCTTCCGGCTGCAGCCTGAAGATTTACCACTCCTAAGTCAAGTTGAGGAGCCCTATTTCCGGTCAACTGCAAAACATTGCTGTAGTTACCGTAGTCATTGAAACTCTGCATCTCAGACAATTCGTAGTGATTGACAACATAGATGCTCTGGCTGCTGCCGTTAGCGGCCAGCTTGCCATAAATTACTTCACGTTTCAGGGGCTCTCCCCAGGTATTGCTGATCGGCAGATAATTGCTGGCAGCACTTCCGGAAAATGACGGTATAAAAGAAAAGACTAAAGCCATTACCAGCAAGAGAGCGGTGGTGCGGGTCGCCTTGCCAGAATGTTTTTTCTTCGTAGTTTTTATTGTTTTCTTAACTTTGCTCATTATGAGTCAACTCCTGTTTATCTTTTCTGTGTATCAAACGGTCGGGCAGAAAATTTGCCTTCAGCGTAGTTTTTTCAATAAAGCGCTCAAGAATCCTCAGAAGATTCGGCAGAAGGAAGATGACCATGAAAAGGGACAGCAGAGCGCCTCGTCCCAAAACCAGGCCCAACTCACCAACTACTGTTATTGATGAAACTGCTGACAGTACAAATCCGGCTGCTGCCAGAATAAAACCTGGTGCGATCAGAGAAGCTGCTGTGTCTGTTACCGATTTTTCTGAAGCTTCTTTTCTTCCCATAATCTGCCGGTTGTCCATATAGTGCTGGGTCAGTAAGATGCCGTAGTCAACAGTCGCTCCCAGCTGTACAGTACTAACAATCAGATATCCGATATAGTTCAAGTTAGTGCCGCCAAAATAGGGTATGGCTAGATTGATCCAGATTGAAATCTCTATAGTCAGAACCAGCAATAGAGGCAAAGAGATCGAGCGGAAGGCAATAGCGATGACCACAGCAACAGCCAGAATAGCTAGGCCGTTAACAATAATATTGTCTTCCTTAATCGTATCTCGCATGTCGGTCATAATAAAATTCTCACCCACAAGATGAACTTCCTCACCTTCGTTATAGATCTCAGCGCTGAGCTCGCGGATGTGTTCTGCCAGTGCGAAGGTCTCCGGGCTTTCCGCAGGTGAATTAGAAACAACAATCATGCGGCTGAAATCATCAGACAGGAGCTGACTTGTCAACTCTTCGGAAATAAGATCAGGCGGTATAGCAGCACTGGTCATACTGATGAAACTGATCACCGACTTGATCTCTGGCATCTCCTCCAGCCTTTCTATAAAAATCTCTTCCTTGGCCGGCCGGTCGCGGGGAACAAGCAGGGCCATTTGCATATTGTTGCCGAATTTTTCATTTATCATTTTTGCATCCTCTGCAGCACGTGATCCTTCAGCATAGCTTCCCATGCCATAGAGGAAATTATTGGCCCGCTGCCCCAGAAAAACGGGAACGATAATCAGCGCAACAATAATTAGAATAGGAATGGCCAGTTTTGTCACGACTTTGGCCAGGCCCTTGAAAGAAGGTAAAAGTGATCTGTGCGTTGTCTTTTCGATAATTCTGTCCGTCAGCATGATCAGAGCCGGCAAGAGTACAAATACAGTAATCAAACTCAGGACAACACCTTTGGCTAAAACCAGACTCAGGTCAGGGCCCAGCTTGAAGCGCATGAAGACAAGAGCCAGAAAACCGAATAAGGTCGTCGCGGCCGAAGAAGACACGGGCTGAAAACTCTTCTTCATTGATTTCTTGACAGCAACATCCAAAGGATCACCTTCTGCTTTGTACTCATTGGTACGGTGCAAAAAGAAGATAGCGTAGTCCATTGTCACCGCCAGCTGCAGGATGGCTGCCACAGATTGGGTAATGAAGGAAATCTCTGAAAAGATGATGTTTGTTCCCAGGTTGATAAAAACACCCACAAAAACCACCAGCAGAAAGAGAAAGGGCTCAAACCAGGATTTGGTAGCAATAATCAGGATGACAAGAGCCATGGGCACGGCAAAGAGCATAATTCTTGTTATTTCTGACTGTGTTGCCTGCTGGGCTTCTGCCAGCTCGACAATCTGCCCGCGAATCGCCCCCTCTTCTCCCGCTGTCTCTCTCAAGCTTTCTAAAGATTCAGCAGCATTATCTTTGTTAGCCGTAACCTGATACAAGGCGACCGAGTTCTTATAAAAGCCCTCAACCGTTGCCTGGTCCTGAAGCTCCAGCGGAATCGCCAGATCCAGCTGGTCATCCAGCCACAACACCCCACTCACAGAATCGAGGGCAAGTAGTTTTTCTTTAAAAGCCAGTGCCTCTGATACTGTCAAATCCGGCATGGCTACCTCTACGTTTGGCAGGGCCTCACCGAATTCTTCCTGCATTTTTTTCAGCGCTACTGTTGAATCAGCTTCTTCCGGTATATAGGAGGAAAGGTCGAAGTTAATTTTGACGCCGGTTGACAGGAAAATAGACACTGCTATCAGAACGGCAAATATGATCGTCACCAGTTTGTGGTGTCTGACAATGCCATTAATGATCTTGTCAACTAACATCTTGACCTCCATTTATTTAGTCTTTACTGAAACTAATATACTTATTTGTTTATGCAAACTAGTATATAGAGGCATTATTTTGATAGCCATACACAACTAATGGATAAGTGTCTATTATTCGACACTTATCGATATTGGTGTTCGGATTATGCTAAAATGTTCGTAATTACTTTGAAATTGGAGGACTTATCCATGGCAAAAAAAGCAAAAACATCTCATGCTGATTCTGACTTCATCATTTCTTTTGTTGCCAGTCCTGAAAAAGGCGACCGCCGCAGCCGGCGTACTGACATGCTCCTGCAGGAAAGTTTGGTTGAATTGCTTCAGGAAAAAAACCTGCGTGAGATCACCGTAAGCGAACTGACTGATTATGCCGACTTAAGCAGAACTACCTTTTATCTGCATTATGACAATATTGATCAGCTCTACACTCAACTGGAAGAAAATTTATACCAGCAGTTTGTCAATTTACTGTCTGCCAGCACAGATAATTCTCACCCCATACAGCACGTCGTCGCTACTGCAGACGGCAAGTCGACAATTCCGATTATCGCCATCGTCTGTCGCACGATCGAAGGTAATCCCCTGCTGGCCGCAACGATTATCAACAATCCGAACGGTCAGCTTTTGCAACGTATCTATACTGCAGGCTACGACAGCCTGATCAAGAACTTGCTTGATGTATATCCGGATATACCCAAGTACAAAATAGATTACTACTATGCCTTTATTGTCCACGGAATAGTCGGCATGATTGAAACTTGGCTGCTGCGCAATCAAGAAGAAGATGTTGAAGAAATCATCGAGCTTCTGACAGACTACACACTGAATCATCTGCAGTATTTTGTAGAATAAGCAGCTCCAAAAAGCAACAATTTATTCGAAAAACTTACCGGTATTTTTCGTTCTTAAAATTGAGGGAAACAAAAGTCGTCCCATAGCTGTACTGGACTGACCGGTCACTCTACCTGCAAAAGAAAGTCAATAATATTCATATGTTTAATGCCTTCACGGCTCATATTTAGCGAGTCCATACTTAAGACATACTTGGGATAGTTATCTGCAATGTTTCTCAGAGGTGTAAACTCACGTTCGATCGTTGCTTCTTCAGCCAAGAGATAACAAACTTGAATGTAAATAACTTCCTTGCCTCGTTTAGCAATAAAATCAATTTCTTTTCCATCCAGGTCCCCGACTGTAATTTGATAATTCCGGCTCAATAACTCATTACATACGATACTTCCCAAAACCACCTGGATCTGCTCCATATTACTGTAACCTGATGCCTCTCTGAATCCATGGTCAGTCAGATAATATTTGTCCTGATACTTAAAAGCTTTCTTGCCCTTCACATCATGTCTCTTTATGCGGTGAAAGATAAACGCCTCTTCACAGTAGGCAAGATAATTGAGTATGGTATCTACTGATGTCCGTTTTTGCTGACTCTTCAAATACCGATGAATACTTCTGGCAGAGAATGTCTGTCCACATTGCTCAACAACATAGTGGACAAGACGATTTAGCAGGTCCAAATCTCTAATCTCATTCCTTGCCTGAACGTCCTTAATGACAATTGAATCAAAGGTGTCCTTAAGATAGACCATGCTATCCTGCTTGTGACCCAGGGTATTGCTCAGAAAGGGCATTCCACCCAGCTCCAGATAAAGACGAAAGGAACTTTCACTATTTGAGTCGCCAGTCTCCTTCCTGACCATATCCATGAACTCTTTGAACTGAAAAGGCAAGACCTCAAACTGCACATACCTGCCTGCAATCAGAGTAGCAAGCTCACTTGAAAGCAGATTGGCGTTACTTCCTGTAATGTAGATATCACATTCATAGTCAACCCTTAGTACATTGACAGCTCGCTCCCAATTATTTACATATTGTATTTCATCAAGAAAAAAGTATATTTTCCCATCTTTACCCTCTGCAAATGTTTCAATATCTTCCATGAGATCTATTTCATTGAGTATTGAAAGTCCCTTTCTGGACTCCATGTTCAGATAGTAGATATTTTCGCGCGCTATCTCTGGCAGCAACTCATTCATGATCATTTGAAGCAATGTGGACTTACCGGCGCGTCTGAGCCCTGTAAGAACCTTTACAACAGGTTTATTGACAAAGGGTCTTATACGTTGAAGATAGCGTTCCCGTATGATGTAATTCTTCATAATCACCTCCATACTGTCAGTCTATTGTCGACAGTTTAGGCTATTTTTAGATATTTGTCGAGTATGAGGGGACACACTTAGAAATCCTGCCTGTTTTTTCAAGACACTCCTTTGCGACACGCATGGTAGAGTGCGGAATAAATGCTAAATCTTTGCAGATAATCATGGGGAATAAAAAGGCAGAAAACACACTCCAATTAAAAGACAAAAGCCCTGTGACGCATATACCACAGGGCTTTCTATTTGGAGCCTGAGGACGGATTCGAACCCCCGACCTGCTGATTACAAATCAGCTGCTCTGCCAACTGAGCTACTCAGGCATCTTTCTGCAAATATTTTCAGCATTGCTAATCGTATCTGAGAATCAAATTCTTGTCAACTTATCAGAGACTTTTAAAATCAATTACTTGTTCCCGCTCCAGTTTTTTCAGATAGCTGATGAAAGCAAGGATAAAGACTACAGCAACAACATTAGTAGTGATTGTCATCGTCCACCAGATACCGTTAACTCCCAGTGGTGTTGACGACAGCCAGGCTGCAAGTGGAATACGGGAACCGATAAAGATTGTGGAAACAATAGCTGTAAAGCGCGTCTGACCCAAAGCTGAAAAAGCCGCTATGGTAATGATTTCTAATCCCAGCAATATCTGAGATGCAGACAGAATCTGCAAATAGGCTCTTCCGCCGGCAATAGCTTCAGGTTCGCCCATAAACAAAGAAGTGATATCTGCAGCGAAAAAATAAAGTATAGACGTGGTAAAAATACAGATGATGAGTACAATCAAGAAAGCTGAGAGATAGCCTTTCTTCACTCTCCTCCCCTTCCCGGCGCCATAATTCTGTGCAATGAAAGCACTTACTGCCGAGCCAAATCCATCAGCGGTCATCCAGGATATCGACTCTACCTGAGAGCCAAAACGCTGTACTGCGACACTAAGGTCACCAAATTGCACCACCATGCGTGAAATTACAATGGTGACCATGGAGCGGATCAATGACTGGGCGCCTGCCGGCAGACCGATACGCAAAATCTCAGCCACATTCTTCCAGGCAATGGGCCGGGAGAAAAGCTGCAAATTATTGAAGATCTCATCATTTTTTGCTATGACAAGCAAAATAAGCAAGACAATGACCTGAGCAATGACAGTAGCAAGAGCCGCACCGAAGACCCCCATATCCAGGGTCGTTATCATCAGGGGATCCAGAATCATATTTGCCATCAGGCCGATAGCATTAGCGATAAAGGGTGATTTGCTGTTCCCTGCCGTTGTCAGCAAGGCACTCAGGATTCTGCCGCCGAAAGTGGCAAAAAGGCCAAAACTGCTTACCTGCAGATAGATAATTGCATCGCCATGGGTAACAGCTTCATTGAAATTAAAAATAGAAATGATGGGGCCTGCTGCAAAAAAATAAAGCAAAAACAGAAAAAATGCAGCAAGATAGCCTAAACGCAGTGACTCTCTTCCGTAAGAGCGGACCTGGTCTATCTTGCCCCGGCCATAGGCTTGGCCGCAATGGACCTGGCCGCCAATGCGCATAATACTGAGAATTCCGTCCGAAACCCACATGAGCAGGCCACCGGTACCCACTGCTGCTACAGCCTGGGTGCCCAGCCTGCCAACCCAGAACATATCCGTCAGATTATAAGCCAGACTGAGAAAAGATCCCGCCATGATGGGAATGGCCAGCCTTACAATGGAAGATGTCACCGGCCCTTTTAATAAATCAACTTTTTTGCTGCGCACTTTGCTCCTCACTGCTTCTGCCAAGCAGAATCTCCTCATAGCATTCTACACGAATCTTCCTGAAGCGCCATAATTCACGGTTAGGTAATTGCCCAAAGATGCCTCTCTTATGTTATCCTTTTGCTATTGAAGATAATGAATTTCGACCAAAGCTCGCAGCGCAAAGACAGCTTAATCAGGTCTTGCTTCTGAGAGTTTTTTTACGAAAAAGTTCGGAGGTAAGTAAGGATGCGATTTAAGTGGCCCCGGGTTTTACAGGGCATCCATCCCAGTCAGAACAAGAATACCGCCAAGTCAGCTATTGCAAAGCTCAGCGGTTTTGAAACTGTATCCATCCCCTTAGACATGCAAATAGGTCCCGGCTGTGAATGTCTGGTAAAAAAGGGAGATAGGGTGGAAATCGCTCAGCAAATCGGTCAGGCTCTGGGCGCCTGGAGTGTGCCTGTTCATGCTAGTATTTCCGGAACCGTTAAATCAGTTAAAAAGGAAATACTCAGTGACGGCACTCATGTTGAGTATGTCAACATTGAATCCGACGGCCAGGAAACAGTGTCTGCCGCAGTCAAACCTCCCCTGGTTCATGACCGTGCAGATTTTATAGCTGCAGTCCGGGCATCTGGTCTGGTCGGTCTGGGCGGAGCAGCCTTCCCCACTCACATCAAGATGCAGCCGCCGCCGGGAAAAGTACTTGATACCTTGATTATCAACGCAGCGGAATGTGAACCCTACATTACTTCCGACCACCGCATCTGCCTGGAATATCCGCGGCAGGTCATTAAAGGCATTATGCTGACCTGCCACTATTTGAATATTCCTGAGGCGGTCATTGCCATTGAAGATAATAAGCGCGATGTTGTCAGTGTTCTGAAGGCAGAGATCGATCAGGCCGCAGCCACTCCCGACTATCCGGAAAAGGGCATCTCGATCAAAGTTTTGCCGACTCAATATCCGACAGGTGCTGAGAAGATTTTGATCCGTCTGGTCAACGATCGTGTCGTCCCCGAAGGGGGCTTGCCTGCAGATGTGGGGGTTCTCGTACAAAACGTCGGTACCATCCGCTATATCGCAGAATATTTTGAGACCGGTATGCCGCTGGTGAATAAAATCGTCACTATTGATGGTTCAGCAGTCAGCCAGCCTGCCAACCTTGAAGTGCCTATCGGCGCTGCCATTGGCGAAGTCGTTGAAAAAAGCGGAGGCTGTAAGCTTGAAGCAGGCAAAGTCATCATGGGAGGCCCGATGATGGGTGTCGCTATCGACGACTTAAGCCGCCCCATCCTCAAGCATAACAACGCTATTATCGTACTGGATGAAAAAGATGCCACTTTGCCAAAAGAGATTGCCTGTATTCAATGCGGCCGCTGCACCCGGGCTTGCCCCATGCTTCTGATGCCGACAGTTTTAGACATGGCTGCCCGCAATCAGGATTGCGATAAACTCAACAAATATCATGTCATGAACTGTATTGAATGTGGTTGCTGCACTTATGTCTGTCCTTCAAAACGCTACTTGCTGCAAAACATAAGAATCGGCAAGACAATCGTCAGGCAGGCAAGCAAAGGCTAAAGCCTTAGGCTTAACTATAAAGGAGACTATAGACTAATGTTACGTGTATCATCATCCCCACATATCAGGGATAACTCTTCTACACAACGCATCATGCTTGATGTAGTTTTGGCACTGATACCCATGGTGATTGCCTCAGTCTTTATTTTCGGCTGGCGCGCACTGCTTATTTACGCTGTCAGTGTTGCCAGTTCTGTCCTTTTCGAAGCTCTGTCTCGTATTATTATGAAGAGAGAGCAAACAATCAGCGACCTGTCCGCTGTTGTAACGGGTTTACTGTTGGCAGCAGGGCTGCCTGCCGGCTATCCGATCTGGATGGTAGTCGTCGGCGCCTTTATCGCTATCGTTTTCGTCAAACAACTCTTTGGTGGATTGGGCAGCAACTTTGCCAACCCGGCAGTTACGGCCCGTATCATTCTGGCAGTATCTTTCGCTACTGAAACCAGCAGTTTTTCTGTATTACCACAGTATGCACAAGAGGCTTCTCTGGCCGGAGCTTCCCAGTATGATCTGGTGACAAGCGCCACGCCTCTGGGAATGTCAGCAGCAGAACTTCCATCTTACTTGGATCTGTTTTTGGGAAGACATGCCGGCAGTATCGGAGAGGTCTGCATTCTCGCCCTGCTGATCGGAGCTGCCTATCTGCTGATCCGGGGCGTCATTGATCTCTGGATTCCCCTGATATATATCGGAACAACAGTTGCCTTAGTCGCTCTGACCGGCGGCGACCCCCTATTCCACCTGCTTTCAGGTGCTTTAGTGCTGGCAGCCTTTTTCATGATGACAGACTATGTCACCTCACCGACGACTGTTGCGGGAAAGGTAATCTTCGCCATCGGCGGCGCTGCACTTACCTTCCTCCTGAGAATGTACAGCAATATGCCGGAAGGAGTCTCATACTCAGTTCTGCTGATGAATATTCTCACACCGCATATTGACCGCTGGACAGCACACAAAACGATTGGAGGGAATTATGGCAAAAAAAGCAGACAAAACTCATAATGCCGCTGATAAAGACAAGACAAAGTTTATTGAACGCGGCTTCATGCCGGCAATAATACTGACAATAATCGCTGTGGTCAGTATCACTTTGCTGGCCTTTACCGAATCCATTACTGCTGAGGCCAGGGCCTATCAGCAGCAAGTCATGGCAGATGCCAACAAGCGGGCCATATTTATTGACGCTGACAGTTTCCCCGCTGAAGAATTAGATAGCGCCGGCGCTTCACTTGAAGGCGGCAATGCTGTTGATTTGTCCGGGGATGACAGCATAATCCACGAAGTATATCTCGCTGAAAAAGACGGCAGCAATATCGGCATTCTAATTACGGCAAAACCTGTCGGATACGGCGGAGCACTTACGATTATGCTGGGTTACGACCTGGAGGGTAATATGGTTGGCCTGACTATTGATGCTTCAACACAGACAGCGGGTCTGGGCACTAAAGTAGGTGAAGAAGATTTCACAGGCAAGCTTAGTGGTTTTAATGCGGCTGATACTGTGTCTTCTGACAACAATGCCAGCTTTCAGGTTGACGGCGTCAGTGGAGCGACCATATCATCGAGTGCCGTTTTTAAAGGTATCAACGCAGCCAACAAAGCAGCACATCAGATCTTGGGCTTGGAATAGGAGGATACTGTGGCTAAGAATAAAAAATCACTTTCCTATGAGTTAATTAAAGGAATTGTTAAGGAAAACCCTCTCTTTGTTCTGGTTCTGGGAACCTGCCCTGCTTTGGCTGTCACTACATCCGCTTTTAACGGACTGGGCATGGGAATCGCCTTCACCTTTGTTCTTATTATGTCGAATGTCGTGATTTCAGCCTTGCGCAAAGTAATCCCTGATAGTGTACGCATACCGGCTTATATCACAATCATTGCCTCCCTGGTTACTATCGTCGAGTTTCTTCTGAAAGCATACACTCCCGAACTCGATCAGAGTCTGGGAATCTTCATACCTCTGATTACGGTAAACTGCATCATTCTGGGACGTGCGGAGGCTTTTGCCAACCGCAATGGTGTACTGGCTTCAATCATGGATGCAATCGGCATGGGTCTGGGCTTCACACTGGCTTTATTACTCATGGGCAGTCTGCGGGAAATTTTGGGCTTTGGCACCTTCTTCGGAATCAACATGCCCTGGATCAGAGAAGGCGGTTTGCGGCCAATCGGCATTCTTGCTTTGCCTGCAGGCGGTTTTGCTGTCTTCGGTGTGCTGGTTGCGGTTTTCAACAAAATGAACCATCGCTGGTACTCACGCAAGCCGGATGACATTATGGACCGCAGAAACTATCCCGGCAGCATCAGTGCACGCACAGATTCCCCTTTCATTTCAGCCGAATCTGCAAGTGCAGGAACTGAGGCTATCGCCATAGCTGAAGGCAGTGTACCGGAAAGCATGACAGAGCCCGGTGAGCGCAGCCTCTCTTCCGGAGAGAGAAAGTAAGGAGAAATTAAGATGCAAGAGATGTTCAAAATACTTTTTTCTGTCATCCTGATTGACAACTTAGTACTGTCACGCTTCCTTGGTGTTTGCTCCTTTTTAGGCCTGACCAAGGATCTGAAGAACTCAATGGGCATGAGTGTAGCGGTAATTTTCGTCATGCTGGTTTCTACCGCAATCACTTACCCGATCTACTCTTCTCTATTGGCGCCATATGGCTTAGGCTATCTGCAGACAGTAGTTTTTATTCTGGTTATCGCTGCTACCGTACAGGTCTTGGAAGCAGTCATTCGCAAGACTATGCCACCACTTTATGAAGCTATGGGGATATTCCTGCCGCTGATCACAACCAACTGTGCCATTCTCGGTGTCATGCTGATCAATATTCAGGAATCTTATTCTTTCGTTAACGCTATCATGAATTCTTTGGGCGCCGGCTTAGGCTATACCTTGGCCATGTTCCTTTTTGTTGGCGTGCGGGAAAAGTTGGAAACAGCAGATATACCTGATGCATTCAAAGGTCTCCCGTCTACATTGACAGCTGCATCAATCCTGTCGGTATCTTTTATGGGTTTCAGCGGCGTAATTGAAAATTTGTTTGGTTAAGAGGCAGTGACAATGCCCGGGAGTAAGGAGTAAATATGGAACTAGTAATTCTGCAAATGAGCAATATACTATTACCGGCACTAATCGGCGGCGGCACTGCTTTGCTGCTTGGTATAGTAATTATTCTGGTCTTTCGTTTCTTCTCGGTTAAAGAAGATCCTCTGGTAGATGAATTAACAGAAGTCCTGCCCGGAGTCAACTGCGGCGGCTGCGGCTATTCCGGCTGTCTGGCCTATGCTTCAGCTCTGGCTTCAGGTGAAGACAGCAATACTTCAAAATGTACGGCCGGCGGACTGGAAACTGCGGAAGCCATCGCTATGACCATGGGTACCGCTCCTCAGGAATACATACCGCAGGTTGCTCATGTTTTTTGTCAGGGCAGCGGTGAGTATACAGGAAAGCGATATGAGTATACAGGCACACCGAACTGCGCATCTTCGACAGGGCTTTTTGCAGGCCCAAACTCCTGCACATACGGCTGCCTGGGTTTTGGTGACTGCTATGATGTCTGTGACTTCGATGCGATCTGGATCGATGATGGACTGGCCCATGTCAACCATGAAAACTGCACTGCCTGCGGCAAGTGTGTTATCGCCTGTCCTAAGGATTTGATCAGTCTCATACCCAAGCATGAGCTGGCGACGGTAAATAGCTGCGTCAATCACTGGCCGGCTGCTGCCACACGCAAAAACTGCAAAATAGGCTGTATCTCCTGTCGTCTCTGCATAAAAGCCTGCCCCGTCGATGCCATCCACATAGATGACAATCTGGCAATAATTGATCAGGAACTCTGTATTCACTGTGGTGAGTGCGTCAAAGTCTGCCCGACCAGCTCCATAAGAGAAGGTTTGCTGGGCAGTATGGAAGAGGAAAAGGCCAGGCGGGCTGCAGCAAAAGCTGAGAAAGAAGCGGCAGAAGAAGCGGCCAAAGCCGAGAAAGAAGCCAGTTGATATTTTTTCTGTTTACTGCTGTAAAGAGGGCTCTGCGGCCCTCTTTTTTTTACAAAATAAAACCGGCCTTCTGCGAAATCGCCTGTGGCCGGTCTGTAAACATTTGGGTTTTCCCCCAGTGCTTCTGCTGAAAGCTTATGCACGCTCTACTCTGCCGCTCTTGAGGCAGTCGGTGCAAACGTTCATTCTCTTGGGTGTGCCGTCAACCATTACGCGCACTCTTTTTATGTTTGCGCGTTGACGATTCTTGGCACGGCGAGAAATCTGCGAACGTGTAATGCTGATTTTCCTGCCAAAAAACATATCCTTCTGGCATACTTCACACTTGGCCATGCTTTTACCTCCTGTCACACCCCAGGGAACAAATCCCGGAGAAGTATTCGCGCTGAACGCGCAACAAAGATATTAGCATAGTCAGGAAGCATTCGCAAGTACAAATTACCGGTAATTGTAAGCGAAAATCAAGATGAATCATCAGCACTTTTCTTTTTAAATTTTATCTGCCGGAGATACTATTTAGACATCTCTTCCAGCCTGCGAACCTCCATGATTCGCTCTGAAAGTTCCAGTGCAATTTTGGAGTTAAAGTCAATAATCTGCATAGTAGCTTTATTGTTCAAGCTCAGCAAGAGCCTGTCCTCATTGATAACTACAGCCATCAGGTCAAAGGTCTTATCATCAGCTTTTTTGTGGAAAAAAACCAGGTCTCCCGGGCGCAGATACCTGATGGCAGGCTGGGCAGATGTGTCAGGCAGACTGACGCTTTCACCTACCTGCATCAGTTGTTCAGGAGTTGCGGGCAAATCCAGTCCGTTAAGGAAGGCTGCCAGACGCACTGCACCTGCTGTAGATATTCCATGCCTGGTCTGGCCGCCTGGAATATAAGCAGAATTTTCAAAGGCGACAATTGTGGAAATAAAACTTTGTCTGAAGTCATCTGCCAATGGCAAATCTCCATCTGCTTCCAGCAAAAATACTCCCTGGGTGTTCATCCAGCCCAATTGCCCTTCCGGCAATTTCACACGAACCAGTCCGCTATTATGATAGTCAGCATAAAGGACCGTCCCCATCGGCGCTTCCACCAGCAAAGTACCCCCTCTGGAATGCGACATGACACGTTTAAAGGAATCCCTGACGATAACCTTCATTACAACATCTTCCTGCGACAAAGACGATGTATCAGCTGTCAGAGCTGATCTTTCCACATAAGCGCTGAGCCCATCGACCAGTTGCACCCCCAACCAGTCCTTACGTGAAGTATCTGTGATCACAACTGACTCATTGAGCAGAAGTTCCGATACATGCGGGGAAGTTTTGTCTGCTTCGGCAAAGGCGAAAACGGAGCTGATCTTCACAACAGCCCGGTCCCCCGGCCCGGCTAGAGGAAGCCTGGTCTCACTTGGGAGCGGATCCGTTGTTTCAGTCGGCAGTTCCTGACCCCGGTCTGTCAGCAGAGCAGGAAGCAGCACGAAAACAGCCAGCAGCAGCAGAATGATAACAATCAAGGGAATCAGCCATGGCGGCAAAATCTTCTTTTTGGGTGTTACGTATAGTTTTTTTGAAAGATGGGGATCATGGCCTTTGTCAACGAAGATGTCTTCCTTCGCAACAGGCCTGTGCTTGATCGAAATCTTTTTATTTTTATCCTTGGGCTCAGTTTTATTCATTATCAATTAACTCGGCTTCCGCCACAGGGTGTAATCTAGGAGTATTCAAAACACAGACAGCCACAGCATATTCTTTTTCGTGAGAAATACTCAAGGCTGTGTCATACACGTCCAGTTCTTTATAACGGGCGAGGGCAGGCCCGTGAAGATGCAGTTCCGGTTCTCCCGACTCACTGCTGAGTATCTCCAGATGCTGCAAACTGATGCCATCACTCCAGAAGCCAGTGCCAAGTGCCTTTGAAACCGCTTCTTTGGCCGCAAAACGGCCCGCCAGCCGCTGCATTGACATCCCGCATATGTTTAGCTCACCAGGAGTGAAAACGCGTTCCAAGAAGCGCTGGCCGCCCCGGTCAACTGCCTGTTCAATGCGTTCTATCCGGATAATATCTATGCCACAGCGCATGTCAACTGTCCCCCACTCAACAGATCATATCACTAGCTGTGATGGCGTAGTTTGAGACGTATGTCGCCATCCGGAAAACGGTAAAAGATGTAATTGCCCAAAAGTCGGCTGTAAGTGCGCTTATCATAGGTAGCTCGCAAATCAGACTCACTGAGGTTGGTGGCAATAATGCTGTGCAGTGATTTGTGCAGACGCGTATCCAGCAGGGTAAGGAAATCTGATGTGTTAGACTCGACCGTCCAGCTGGCACTGATTTCGCTGCCCAAGTCATCAAGCAAGAGCAGATCAACTGACATCAGTGCGTCTGTCAGCAGTTCCATCTCTTCATACTGGCCCCGGTCGGGATTATAAGATTGGCGCAGTTTCGTCATTGTCTTCATCCACTCGAAAATTATCGGTGATGTCACATAGAGGACAGAATATCCCTGATCAAGGAGCTCACGCCCAATCGACTGCATGAGAAAGGTTTTGCCGGTTCCGGTCTGACCGGAGAAAAGCAGATTCTGGTCCTGAATCTGAGAAAAGTGACGCGTATAAAATACCGTTACCTCCCTTAGTTCACGCATGCGCTCCCGCGCAGAAAGTTCACCTTCTTTAGCCTGATCTGAAAAGAGGTTCAGGTTAAAATTGGCAAAATTAGCCCCTTCCTGAAAGGGTATCGGCAAATACCCGGACATTTCTTTTTGAAAAAGCCGTCTGCGGCAGGGACACCATTCACCTGAAGGCAGACTGCCGGTATCCTTGCAAAGCGAGCAAAAATACTCAGGGCTGTCATAATCAGCCTTAATGCCATTAGCTGCAAGGAAATCTTCACGCTGGCGGATAGAACTTTCCAGGCACTGATCGTCACAATCATCCCCCAGAAAGCGATACAATCCGGAAATTCCGGCCTGCTGAATCTTACGATCTATAGCTTGCAATTCCGGATATTGCTCATAGATCTGAGCCCGTTTGAGCTCGCCGAGTTTTTCCGCCTGTGCACGACGCCGGGAATACACTGCTGCCAGCTCCCTATTAATCTTTTGTTCTAAACGCGACATCGGTCTATTCCTTTTTGACGGCGGAATCTGATTTCTTCAGACGAGGCCTGGGAATGCGCCCGGCCAAATCCTGGCTGATCTGTTCAACTTCCGTCAGGCTTTCCTCACTCATGGTGAAGTCCCCGCTAACTTTCTGTTCACTCTTGCGTTTTGCTGCCTGTCTCTGCTGATACTTCTGCTCATACTCAAGAATTTCTTCCACCGTCTGCAGGCCTTGGGCATGCCATTCGCTTAAAATCGAATCAAGATACTTGACGCTGGGGTTACTGGCTCCGGTCAGTTTTTCCAAAGCTTGCTCTACAATGTCGGCAGCGTAGCCATATTCATCCATCCAATTGCTAATCAGCCTGTTGTCAGGCTCGGATAAGCGCCTTCTCAGGTTTTTCGCCACCAGAGCCTGCAGTTGCTTTTTTTCTAAAAAGCGCTCGTAGTAAACACTCAGCTGATCATAGGTCTTTATACCTGCCTGTGACCAGTCTTCAGCAATGCGTCTGATATATGCAGTTGTTCTCAGGGCATTGGCATTGGCTGCTTCCTGAAAAAGTGAGTACATGACTGCTGGCTCAAAGCCATAATGGTCAAACCAATAATCGATCAGCTCATACCAGGTGTAGGTCATGGTGCCCTGAAAAAAGGTCATGTTGATCTCGTTGACAATCTGCTCACGGCCCTCATGTTCCTTCTCGCGCTCAATGATGTCGCTGGGCGGCGCAGTCTCCTTAGGCCGGAAGCGGCGCTCCAGCTCTTTAGCTTTAATGTCTTCCAGACGTATATCTTGCTGGCTGACACTGATCAGGCCTTCACTTTGCAGCTGCTGCAGAAGTTCAGCTACTTTTTTTGCAGAAAAACCAAGGCGGGCCGCCATGTCATCTGAGCTTATTATGCGTGAACCGTTCTCGGCTACACTCAAAAGCAGCAGATAGCACTTTACTGCATCTCCATCCAGCCTGAGCATAAAGTCATGGATAAAGAGATCAGGTACAGCTGTATCGCTAAAAGTTGAGTTGCGATTACGGACAATGCGCAATTTTATTCTCCTTGCCTGTGAAACAGAGAGCCGGGTGATCCGGCTCTCTTTAATCTTAACAAATCTGACTGGCTTGCTACAAGTCTAATCTTCACTTGCCGCCAGACGCTGGTAGGTCTTATAACGACGACCGGCAGCATCACGGGCCCTGGCAAAGATAGCATCAACTTTTTCCGGACTGTACTTCTGGGCAAGTGAAGTGTAACGCACCTCTCCTTTAAGGAATTCAGTATAGTCACGCTTGGGCTCTTTTGAGTCAAGTATGAAAGCATTCTTGCCTTCAGCCTCTAAATCAGGATTGAAGCGATATAGGTGCCAGTAGCCAGTTTCTACCGCATCTTTCTCACGCTGCTGTGAAAAGACCATGCCGCCGCGGATACCGTGGTTAATGCACGGAGCATAAGCGATGACCAGAGAGGGTCCGTCATATTCTTCAGCTTCTTTCAGTGCCTTCAGAGTCTGGTTATGGTTGGCTCCCATTGCGATCTGGGCGACATAAACGTAGCCGTAGGACATTGCCATCAGGCCCAGGTCTTTTTTCTGACGTTCTTTACCGCCGGCTGCAAACTGAGCGACAGCACCCAAAGGTGTGGACTTTGAGGCCTGTCCGCCAGTATTGGAATATACTTCTGTGTCCAGTACGAGAACATTGACGTTTTCGCCGCTGGCCAGAACGTGATCCAGACCACCATAACCTATGTCATAGGCCCAGCCGTCACCACCGATAATCCACTGTGAGCGAAGCATGAGGTAATCAGCAAGGTCCAGCAGGCGCTTGCAGATTTCCTTAGCCTGGCCGTCGAGCTGAGCGGCTTTCAGAGCCTCGGTCAGATTATCAGAGACTTCACGAGTGCGCTCTCTGTCCTGGCCAAACTCAAGGTAGCTTGCCAGTGCCTGACCAAGATCTGCCGGCAGATCAAATGCCCGCAGCTCTTCAATCAATTCATGAGCGCGTGCCCGCAGCTGATTGTAACCAAGATACATGCCCAGACCGAACTCGGCGTTATCTTCGAACAGAGAGTTAGCCCAGGAAGGACCATGTCCGTCTTTGTTCGGGCAATACGGCATGGAGGGTGCTGATCCGCCCCAGATTGAGGAACAGCCTGTTGCATTGGAAATCATCATGCGGTCACCAAAGAGCTGGGTAACCAGCTTCACGTAAGGAGTCTCACCACAACCGGCGCAGGCCCCGGAGAACTCAAGCAGGGGCTCTTCGAACTGACTGCCTTTGACGGAAAACTTCTTCAGGGGGTTCTCTTTGTGTGTCACGGTCATCGAGTAGTCCCAGTTATCTGCCTGTTGCATTTGATCTGCGAGAGGTTCCATCACCAAGGCTTTTTCTTTGGCCGGACAGACCTCTGCGCAGTTACCGCAGCCGGTGCAATCAAGAGCTGACGGCTGGATGCGGAACTGATACTGATCATACTGCTTCATTCCGGTTACAGTCTGATAGCCTTCCGGTGCATTGGCCTTCTCCTCCTCATTCAGAAGGAAAGGACGAATAACTGCGTGTGGGCAGACATAGGAGCACTGATTACACTGGATACAGTTTTCTGGAATCCAGCGCGGAATATTAAAGGCGATACCGCGCTTCTCATAGCGGGCGGTGCCCTGCGGGAAGGTACCGTCTACGTGGTCAACAAAAGCCGACACGGGGAGAGAATCGCCTTCCTGCCTGTTCATGACACTGGCAATATTAGTGATGAAGGCAGGTAGATTGCCTTTGGCTTCAGCTTCATCTACAGCATTCTTCCAGCTTTCAGGCACCTCTACCTTTCTCAACTGGGAGATTCCGGCATCTACAGCATTGTAGTTCATCTTAACGATGTCTTCGCCGCGTTTGCCATATGATTTGACAATAGCTTCTTTCATGTAGGTAACCGCATCATCAACCGGGATTACTTCACTGATTTTGAAAAAAGCAGCCTGGCAGATGGTATTAATACGTCCGCCCAGTCCCAGCTCTTCAGCGATGCCGGCTGCATCTATAACATAGAAATCAGCATTACGCTCAGCCAGGGCCCGTTTGATAGCAGCCGGAAGTTTTTCCTCAATCTCCTCATCACTCCAGCCGATATTGAGTAAGAATGATCCGCCTTTTTTCAAAGGAGTCAACATGTCATAAGTATTGATATAGGACGGTGTATGGCAGGCCACAAAATCAGCGGTATGAACCAGATAAGGCGCACGGATCGGTTTCTTACCGAAGCGGAGGTCGGAAATAGTAACACCGCCGGACTTCTTTGAGTCATAGGAGAAATATGCCTGAGCATACTGATCCGTATGGTCGCCGATGATCTTAATGGAGTTTTTGTTAGCACCTACCGTTCCGTCAGATCCCAGACCCCAGAAGCGTGCCTGATAAGTAGCTTCATCAGTTACATCGACTGCTTCACCCTGCGGCAAAGAGAGGAAGCTTACATCGTCAACAATACCGATAGTGAAGTTGGTCTTGGCTTCAGGAAGTTTCAGGTTATCAAACACGGAAACGATCTGCGAAGGTGTTGTGTTCTTTGAACCTAAGCCGTAGCGCCCGCCCACAATTTCTATTTCAGGACGTGTGCGCGAAAGAGCTTTGACGACATCAAGATAAAGCGGCTCACCGTTGGAACCGGATTCCTTTGTGCGGTCAAGTACGGCAATACGTTTAACTGACTCAGGGATAGTATCCAAAAGTAAGGCATCAACAAAGGGACGATAGAGGTGAACGTGCAAGACACCGGTCTTGCGTCCATTTTTGTTCAGGAAGTCCACCGTCTCACAGGCGGTCTCATAAACAGAACCCATGCAGATGATAATCTCTTCTGCTTCCGGATCACCATGGTACATAAAGGGTTTATAGTAACGGCCTGTCAGTTTGCCATACTCTTCCATATAATGTTCGACAATAGCCGGCAGCTCTTCATAGTATGAGTTGGCTGCTTCTTTTTCCTGGAAGAAAATATCCGGGTTCTGTGCTGTTCCGCGCAGGCTCGGAGAATTTGGAGTCAGGCCGCGGTCACGGAAAGCCTGAACTGCATCCATATCAACCAGGCCGGCGATATCTTCGTAATCATAGGCTTCAATCTTCTGAATCTCATGCGAAGTACGGAAGCCGTCAAAAAAGTGGACAAAAGGAACCCGGCCCTTGATAGCTGCCAAATGAGCTATCGCTCCCAAATCCAGTGATTCCTGCACGCTGGAGGAAGCCAGCAGTGCAAAACCGGTCTGGCGTGCTGCCATAACGTCACTGTGATCGCCAAAAATGGATAGTGCGTGTCCGGCGATGGAGCGGGCTGATACGTGGAAAACACCAGGTAAGAGTTCACCTGATATTTTGTACATATTAGGCACCATCAATAATAATCCCTGCGAAGCTGTATAAGTTGTTGTCAATGCACCTGCTGCTAATGAGCCATGAACGACTCCCGCTGCGCCACCCTCAGATTGCATTTCTACTACATTGACAGTCTGTCCGAAGATATTCTTGCGGCCCTGCTGTGCCCACTTGTCTACCAGATCAGCCATGGTGGAAGACGGCGTAATTGGATAGATACCCGCAACTTCTGTAAATGCATATGACGAATATGCAGCTGCTTCGTTTCCGTCCATTGTCATAAATTTTTTGTTCTTCTGCATCGATTTCTCCTTATCCTATGCAGGCTTGTCCTGCCTTTTTTACCCGCAAACATTATAACATTTATTTCCCGGCTGATTTTCTTATCAGCGATTTACCTGTCATGGCTTCCGGCTGCTTCAGGTCTGCCAATTCCAGAATTGTCGGCGCCAGATCAGCCAATCTTCCATCCTCCAGCTCAACAGCTCTGACTCCGGCCAGAATCAATGGTACCGGATTGGAAGAATGAGCTGTCAGAGGGCCGCCATTGTCATGATCAAACATGGATTCCGCGTTACCGTGGTCTGCAGTGATCAGAGCAGCACCTCCTCTTGCTAAAATCAGCGGCACAAGTTCCGCCATAGCCTTATCCACGGTCTCTACTGCCGCGACTGCCGCCGAAAAAATACCGGTATGACCGACCATGTCACAGTTGGCATAGTTTACGACATACAAATCGTATTTATCTTCTGCGATTATTCCTGCCAAAGTTGCTGTTAACTCCGGCGCACTCATTTCAGGCTGTAAATCATAGGTAGCAACTTTTGGCGAAGCTATCAGGAGACGGTCTTCACCGGGAAAACTTTCTTCACGCCCGCCGTTAAAAAAGAAAGTGACATGAGCATACTTCTCTGTCTCCGCCGCACGCAGCTGTGTCAGACCCGCCCGGGAAAATATTTCTCCCAGACTTTCGGTCACATCTTCAGTTTCAAAAGCTACTCTTAAATTCTTAAAACTGTTAAACTCGCTGTCATATTCCGTCATACTGACAAAATCTAACTGACCTGGCTCCAGCAAAGTTTCAAAGTCAGCAAAGTTGACATCCATTAAAGCCCGCGTCAGTTCGCGTGCTCTGTCAGGACGGAAGTTGAAGAAAATAAAGCTGTCTCCAGGCTCAAGCAAGGCTATGGGTCTTCCCCCGGCATCAACAAGCTGAGCCGGAATTAAAAATTCGTCTGTAACTGCATCAGCGTAAGATTTTCTGATATAGTCCGAAGCAGACTGACTCTGCGTACCCTGGTAATCTATATCGGTTAATGCCCGATAAGCAATTGCTACCCGGTCCCAGCGTTTATCACGGTCCATGGCATAGTAACGTCCGGACACTGAGGCTATTTTCCCGATCCCGTTTTTTTGAATAAATGACTCCAGCTTTTCGGTATAGCCCAGGCCAGACTCGGGTGGCGTATCCCGTCCGTCGTAGAAGGCATGTATATAAACCTTTTCCAGACCCAGTGATTTTGCCATTTCCAGTAAAGCATAGAGGTGATTAATATGGCTGTGCACACCTCCGTCAGATAAAAGTCCGGCTAAATGCAGGGCTTTGCCCTTGTCCCGGGCTGAAATCATTGCTGATCTGAGCGCTTCATTTTCATAAAAGCTCTTGTCTTCAATGGCCAGATTAATGCGCATAAGGTCCTGATAAACAACCCGTCCTGCACCTATGTTGGTATGGCCTACTTCCGAATTGCCCATCTGCCCCTCAGGCAGTCCGACATCCAGGCCGCTGGTATAAATCTTGCTTGATTTCCATTCAGCAAAAAGTTTGTCCAGATAGGGCGTTCTGGCCGCTTTTACAGCGTTACCTTCAGTCTCTGCAGATAAGCCCCAGCCATCAAGCACAAACAAGGCCAAAGGCCGATATTTTCGATCTGTCATAAAGTCCCTTTCAAAGCAATCAGGCATTAGCAATCGCAGCAAAAGCATCTGCTTTTAGTGACGCGCCGCCGACCAGGCCTCCATCAATGGCTTCCGAAGCAAAAAGCTCTGCCGCATTTTCATCATTCACTGAGCCGCCATAAAGAATTTTCACCCGTTCAACACAATCTGCAGGATACTTCTGCTCCAGAAGTGTTCGAATGAAAGCACATGCTTGCTCAGCCTGGTCCACAGTAGCAGTAACTCCGGTGCCAATAGCCCAGATCGGTTCATAAGCTACAATGATCTGTACCAATTTATCTGCTGTGACAAATTCAAAGGCCGATTCAATCTGCCGTGTCAAAACAGCTTCAGTCTCTCCGGCTTTTCTTTCACTCAAGCTTTCACCGCAGCAGAGTATCGGACGCAAACCCCAGTGCAGTGCAGATTTGAGCATGCTCTGTATACGATCATCGGATTCATTGTCCATGGCCCGACGTTCTGAATGGCCGATAAGAACATAAGGAACATGCATCTTCGCCAGTGTCGCCATCGGGACACTGCCGGTATAGGCACCGGAATCTATTTCATGTCCGGCCTGCGCGGCTATATGAATATTGCTGTAGGAGCTGGCCGAAAGAGCAGCATCCAAAGCGGTATAAGGAACAGCTACGATTATTTGAGCAGGGGCATCTGCCAGTTTTTGCTTTAATTCCTCCACAAAAGAGGCAGCTTCTGCCGGAACTCCCTTATTCATCTTCCAGTTGCCGGCTGCCACTATTCTCCTTGGATCCTGGTCCATCAGACAGTCAATACCGGGCAGCACCCGTCCTTCCAGCAGTTCCAGTGAAGCACCGCCACCGGTTGAGATATGGGTCATTCTCTGCTCATCACCGAATTGCTTTACAGCAGCTGCTGAGTCTCCGCCGCCAATTATTGTCACGGCATCCGCTTCAGCCATGGCTGTCGAAATAGCTTTAGTGCCCTCAGCAAAAGCCGGAAACTCAAAGACACCCATCGGTCCATTCCAGACCACTGTGCCGGAAGATTTAATAATCTCTGCAAAAAGTTCTATGCTCCTGGGTCCGATATCCAGACCTTCCCAATCAGCAGGTATCTCTTCACTATTTACGACCCGTTTTTCCGCATCGGGAGAAAACTCCCGGGCAATGACCGTATCCAGCGGCAAACTCAGTCTTACACCTTTTTCTTCAGCTTCTGCCATCAAGTCTCGGGCCAACTCGATCTTATCGCTTTCGAGGAGAGATTTTCCTACCTCCCAGCCTTTTGCAGCCAGGAAAGTATAGGCCATGCCTCCGCCGATAATTAAATTGTCGACTTTGCCCAGCAAATGTCTGATGACACCGATCTTATCTGATACTTTCGCTCCACCCATCACAGCAGTAAAGGGACGCTGCGGGTCATCAATGGCATTGCCGATCATTTCCAGTTCCCGTTGAATCAGGTAGCCCGAAACTCCGGGCAAGAAGCTGGCGACTCCGGCAGTAGAAGCGTGTGCACGATGCGCTGTACCAAAAGCGTCATTAACATAGATCTCAGCTAAAGCTGCCAGACTGCGGGCAAATTCCGGGTCGTTCTTCGTCTCTTCACCATGGAAGCGGACATTCTCCAGAAGCATGACCTGGCCATCTTCCAAGGCGGCAGCCTTTTCTCTGGCGTCAGGACCAATCACATCAGCAGCCTGAATAACTTCCTGTTCCAAATATTCTGAAAGACGTTTAGCGCATATGGCCATGGATAATTTACTGTCGACACCCTTGGGCCGTCCCAGATGCGAAAGCAGAATCAGGCGGGCCCCGCGTGACAGGAGGTTTCTGATTGTGGGTAAAGCAGCCACAATCCTCTGGTCATCTGTAATCTCTCCGCTCTGCTTGTCGAGCGGAACGTTAAAATCTACGCGCATCAGAAGGCGTTGTCCCTGCACATCAATATCTTCATGAGTCATTTTTTTCATTTTCGACATAATTTATCCTTTCGTAGATAAATGGCTAATAATTTAGTAATTTCGCCCAGTATATTTTCCCATATTTCTCAAAAATCTTTTGTACAAATCTAGTCTGCCGATTTGTCGCGAGACAGCACATATTCACGATAAAGCTCTGTCTCCCGTGTATACATTACGTGGTGTGAACCGTTTACGTCTTTGCCATGATTATCAGATCCCTGGGTAACTATTAAATCGAGTTCCCGAGCAAGCTTATAGAACAAATATGCCTGTTCCGGATCAACCATACCGTGGAAAGCCTCAATTCCATGCAAACCCATCGCTTTCAGATCTCTGAAAATATCAGTCAGCAGCTGAACAGCTTCTTCATCGTCAACAGAAGGTGGGCAGAACTTGTATTCATGCGGATGCGCCAAAACAGCTATGCCGTTAGCAGCATCAATATGACGCAGGCATTCCTGAACAGTAAAATGACGGCGGGCAATATAGCCGGGTTTCCCCGGCAGCAGCAGTTTTTTAAAGGCTTCCTTCCCGCTCTTGAAATATCCGTCCTTTACCAGCTGACGTGCAAGATGTACCCTGCCCCATACTTCATCTTCCTTATCTCCCTCTTCCGGGCCGGATATAGAAAGTTCATAGCCCAGCTTCAGGATTTGTTCAAACATCCTCTGATTGCGTATTTTGCGCTCTTTCTGTATTTCTGCAATGAATTTATACATCTCTGCCGGGGGTTTTTCCGGAAAATAAGCCAACAGATGAATCTCAGAATCTGCGAAGTATGTGCTGATTTCAATACCTGCTACAAAAACCGTCACATCCGGGCCTTTATTCTCTGTTAAAAGCAATTTATGCTCAGCCTCTGCCTCAGCAATGCCACCCAGGCTATCGTGATCTGTGATAGCCATAGCGCGCAGGCGCGCTTTCCAGGCAGCTCTCAGGACATCAACCGGGCCTAGCAAACCATCGGAGTAGTTTGAATGAAGATGAAAATCGGCACCACCTGCAATTGTTGTCTGGTCGAGAAAAGCAGCTAGTTGCTGCTGTTTATCTGTCATTTTCGTCACGGCCCTTGCGTTCGCTGATCAGGTAACGCGGTCTTTGTTTAACTTCGGTATAAATACGATCGATATAGCTTCCGATTACACCCAGACCCAGAAAAATACCGCCACCGGTTAAGAGCTGGAGCAATATGACCGTGGTAAAGCCTTCCACAGCATGTCCCTGAAAATAATTGACAGATGTTTGCACAGTCAGAATCAGGAAAAATATGATAAATATCCAGCCTATGATTTTAATTATCTGCAGGGGCTTGGAAGAAAAGGCGGTAAGGGCATTGCCGCTCAGGCGCATTAGTTTGAACAAGCTCCACTTGCTCTGACCGTTTGTTCGCTCCTGAACTTCAAACTTAAACGTAGTGCGGCGAAAGCCCAGCCAGGCTGACAGCGCCCGATAGAAGGTTTCTTTCTCCGGCAGCTGATTCCAAGCATCTATCACTTTGCGGTCAAGTAATTTGAAGTCCGATGCATTTTTCAGATTGTAGCCGGAAGCGAACTTGAATAATCTATAAAAAGTGTTAGCAGCAAATCTAGAAAATATACTATCCTTACGTGCTGACTTGACACCCTCAACGACATCATAGCCTTCGCGCCACAGTTCAACCATCTGCGGGATATGCCTGGGATCGTGCTGCAGATCACCGTCCATGGTTATTGCCGCTTCACCTCTCACTTCAGCCAGTCCTGCAGAAAGAGCTGCTTCCTTGCCAAAATTGCGCGAAAGCCGCAGGGCATAAATCTGGGGATATGCCTGGGCATATTGTGAAAGCAGTTCCCAGCTATTGTCACTTGATCCGTCATCAACACAGACTATTTCATAGCTTAAGCTCAGTGAATCCATGATGGGCAGCACCGTTTGCAGAGTAGTCTCTATTTGTCTTTCTTCATTGAAAAAGGGAATCAGTAAGGACACCGTTGGCCAGGCAGTATCTTTATTCATCGCTTCAGTCTGTTTTTCACCTAACATAAATCACCTTGTATATCATATCCGCAGACTTATCAAAATTACAGCAATTGTTGCTCTTTCTAATTGCTGTAATTTCCACTATACAGTATAAGCGAAGTTTGGTGAATTTGTACTGATTCTCTTATCTTTATTCCCGTCCAAAGGCGAAGGACAGCTGCCTTTATCCGGAGCCTGTCCTGCCGTTTGAATACTTACAATATGTTACGGATCAGGATCTTCTGTCGGAGCCTCTGTCGCTGTTTCTGTCCCTGCTGTCGGTGCTGATGTTGGCGCTGATGTCGGTGCACTTGTCGGAGCTTCTGTCTCCGTCACAGTTTCAGTCGGAGGCAGACTTGGGCCATATTCAATTCTGCGCGCAACACTTGGATAGCGGCTATAAGTAAGGTATTGACGGTCAAATTCAACGCCATTCTTGTAATAGACTTTGTAGGTTTCCCAGGTAGAACCGGCAATTGCAGAGAGAACCTGCTCGGACTCACCCGGTTCCAGCTTAGTATTCAATACTTTCTGTGTTGTTGTAATAGGGGTCAGGTCTCCGGTTTTCACCGAATCCATTTCTATAGTCACACCTTCAGGCAAGGGCTTGCCATATATTTTATAAACAAGGTAATTCCCCGATGTTTCTGCTACGATAGCCACTGGATAATCCGTATTATTCTTGAACTTGAAATCAAAACTACCGCCATAGATCATCGCGTCCTGACCAAAATAATAGTAGTCACTCCTCATACCATGGTTATGTCTTTCCACAATTTCGAGGTCAGCTTTGACTACAGCCTGAAATAAAGTTGTACTCGGCTGGCAGAGTCCCCCGCCGATAACATCGATATAGGTACCGCCCACAATAGCGCTGCCTGACATAAATCCTGCCTGCGTTGTAATCGGTCCAAGAGAGGTAAGGTAGGAATAAGTTTCACCGGGCTGGACTACCTGGCCGGTCATTTTTTTGGCCGCAACAATCAGATTGTAATTGCGGTCAGCCTGCCAGGAACCATAAATCGGTGTACTGGCCTGAGATACAAAGCCCGTATTCTCATGAATCATGCTTGCTGTCATTTCCGGCTGCTTATCTTCCAGCTTAAGCACAATGTCTCCCTGAAAATCATTCTGCTGCAAAAGCCTGTGGAGATCTTTGATTGCAGTTGAAATATCTGCTTCCAGTCCGGTTTTTCCTTCTTCCACTTCAAAACGTAAGGTCGTAGTGTTAAAGCCGGTCGCCTTGGCTTCAGTAAATACCGGCAGCTGGTCTGCCAGCTTCTTCTGCAGTGAATACTTCATTACCGCTTCATCAAAATCCCCGTTCAGATCTATGTGAAGGCTTTCCTTTTCAATGGCGGAGATAACCTTATGACGAAGAATCAGATCCAGTTCATCATCATAGTGTTCGCTTGAACGGCCAATAGACCAGGCTTTCTCCAAAGCGGAAAAAGTATCGAAACTATAGGCAAGATCGTCAGCGGATAAGGTAAAGCTTTTGTTATTGGCTCTTACAGTAATCTTAATTTCATCACGCAAACGCTCTGCTTCTTCCGCTAAAATATCGCTGGCTTCCTGAGCACTAAGTCCGGACATATCGATACCTGCAATAAAGATGCCCGGAAAGATTACTTCTTTCGACAATGCCAGCTTTGCTGCCTCTAATTCTGCTTTTGTCCAGGCCTCTGCCCCGGCTGGTACAGAAGCAGTCGGATCAACAGAAATATCCGGATCGGGCTTAGGATCCCGATTTAGCAGGCTGCTGATGCCGAAGATTAACAAGATAGCAGCAATAAGAACAGCAGCAGCAATAAGCATACGGCGCTGACGCTTTTTATCGTCAGTCGCTTTCTTTTCTATTTCCTTCCGGGCAGCTGTCGTCGGGGCAGCTGTTTTTCTGGCCGTTACATTCTGGACTTCATCTTTCTGAGGAAGCGGCCTCTGGGAAGGCGCCGGCTGCGGAAGCGGCTTCTTAGCTGCGGCTTTCTGACCGGGCTCTGTAGGGGAAGCCGGCTTCTGCACAGATGGCCTCTGAACAGATGATTGCCTGGATAGCTGAGCCTGAGCTCTGGCCTTGGCAATCGCTTCTTCCCTTTTGCTGTCGTCTCTTTTTTCTGCAGCAGCTTTAACAGCATCCTTAGCAACAGTTTCAGTTACACTTGCAGCTTCTCGCGACTGTAAATAATCTACACGAAGATTTTTGCCTGTGTACTGAAGCTTTTCCGGAAATATCTCCTGTTCTCCCGCCTTGCTTTGGGCACGCTGAAGCTTAGGTGCAGGACGCATTTTATTGGGCTGAGCATTATCGTTTCGATTTTTATTTGGATGATCTTGAATTGCCATCAAATACTAACTCCGAAAAATGGACGTGATCTATCCGAGCACGTCTATTATCTATATATTCCCGGGGACAAGCTTAGAATATGCGCTTGACAAGTCTGACAGGTGAGTAAGCATTACGATCATATAGTGACTCATACCTCACAGTCTGTCCCGGTTGCGGTGAATGTATCATTTGACCGTTACCAACATAAATACCCACATGAGTGTAGTTGGAGTTAGGTGAGGTGTAAACATTATTAAAGAACACCAGGTCGCCCGGAAGCAGCGTTGCTTCATAATTACTAGTTGAGAAAGAAATTGACTGGTAGTTAGAACGCGCCTGACTGTTTGATCCATGGTATAAATAGACACCCATTCTTCCATAGACATATTTTGTCAGACCGGAACAATCCACTCCGTTAGCCGATGCCCCGGCATAGACGTATGGTACACCCAGGAGTTGCTTGGCATATTCCACTACCTGCTGGCCCTGGCTTGTCGCCTGGGGCGGGGTACTTTCAATCACTTCTGTCTGGAAGAGACTATTACTTATAAAGCCAATCTGGCCGTTTCCTGTCTTTATCTTTGTCCACAGGTCATTAGTCGATATCCTCTGTACCGCAGCACCATAGTACAGAGTATCCACTATTAGTGATGAGGTATTAGGCTCGGAGCGCAGGTTGGCTGCACTCGCCTTGATATAGACTGTGCCACTGATATCTCTGAAAGAAGAACTGGCTGTAGGCGGTGTGGTCTCCGCCGGTGATGTGCCTGATCCGTTTGACGAGGAGCTCGGTACAACTCCGGTCAGGAATTCATTCATAACGTAGCCTTCAATCCCGGCTGAGGTCCTGATGAGGGACCAGGTGCCGTCGGTTGAAATCTGCAAGACCTGCTCATCTTTACGCACCTGGCCAACAACTTCACTATCAGTATTATCGTCAGCGCGGACATTGCTGACACTGACTGTTATGTACTGATTGCGGTTAGTAGTTGCATAGGGAGTTACCGGTGCGCTTTCACGCAGGAGATCGTTGCGGACATAGCCCTGCAAGCCGTCAGAGGCTTCAACTAGTGACCAGCTGCCGTCGGTAGATATTTGAAGTACTCTGTCATCCATAGCCAGAACACCGATCTGTTCGGAATCAGCTGTTGCTTTTTCTCGCATATAAACAACAGAATAGTCAATGTAGCGTACAGCATTTGTTTCCATTGTCATTCTGGTACGTTCAAGCTTACGTGTACCGAAAAGCTCATTCAGCATATAGCCTGAGAGTCCCGTATCAGTCATGACCAGAGACCATTCCGACCCGCTTTGAACTACTGTCAGCGGAGTACCCTTGAAGCCGAAACCGATGATGTCATAAGTAGTTCCGGCACCGGAACGGATATAAGCCTGTCCGACCTGAACATACATGGTCATGCCGGGAAGGATAGCTTCTGAAAGTTCAGTGGATACCAGGTCCTTGTGAACATAGCCATGCAAGCCGTCTTCAGCTTTTATTTCGACGAAATCATTCTTCTGGCCGAGTTTCTCCACTTTCTGATTAAAAGAAAGCTGACCGACAAGATCGGAATCTGTAGAAGCGTCCTTGCGTACATTGACGACACTGCTTGCTATGTAGAGATACTCTTTAACCGTGATTTCTCCTGTCTCTTCAGGGGTCATCACGATCACCTTCGGCTCAGAAGTATCGGGCTCCTTATTTGTAGCCAAAGTTGTATCGGGTGCAGGTTCGGTTTCGGCGGTTTTGGTCTCTTCCGCATCATTAATATCAGGCAAGGCCTTAATATTGCGCTGAATACGTCCGATATTGTCCTGCATTTCAACTGGATTTTCATTGCGGAATTTTTCGTCTGATACTGACTTTGAGTCTGTAACAATCTTGACTACAAATACTGACACCAGTAGAACGAAGGCGATGACAGGGACCAGGACTGAGGCTAATTTGCCACCGTCAAAGTTTGATGAAAAATAGCTGCGCAACTTAAGTCGGGCACGCCGGGCCGGTCGTTTCTTCTTCAGATCGTAAGTCTCAAAGGGATCTTCTTTATGTCTGCGATGTAAAGCCATCTCAACCTCAAATTCATTTCCGGTCAGCACAAAATATATTGCGGTACATAAAAATACCAGCTCTGATCGCTAAACCGGTTTTTAAAAGTATAACAGCTCTTGTCTTAGGCTGCAATTAAAAGGCCTCTCGTTTTCATTACAAGATAGTGTCAATCGATGTCAATCCCATGACCTATCCTGGTAAATTTTCAATAATTCAATCAGCAACAAAAGCCCAGCACCATACTAAGATTCCAGCTTAAAGTTCAGGCGCAGGCAATGAAATGCCAAAAACTTTTTCCAGATTAGCTCTCGGTCCAATGTCATCCGGATAAAACTGTGCCGCCTGATACATATAGATTGAAGGTATTTCGTTGCCTTCAATCAATAGCGGCCCATGTTCGTTAAGTGTAATATCCCAGCCGACATAGGCCTGGTCCGGTACAATCCGGGCCAGCTCTCGCACATAGTCCTGAACCTGGTCAAACATCGGTATTTTAAAACCGACAAATTCCACTCCCGTCACCGGATGCTCTGCCAGGTAACGGCGGCAAGGTTTGAATGTCACGCAGGGATACATCAGCTCTCCCTGATCGGAAATAGCAGTATAGCCACCTCCGCGGGAAATATTGTCAACAACAGGATCATGCATGGCAGTGCGCAGCCTGTTATACAGTATCACGACACTGCCGTCCTTTTGCAGAACCGTTCCGATCCTGAACGAGCAGAGCGAAGTCGGTGAAACTGCCCGCATCTCCTGATGCAAAATAATCTCCTCCTCCAGAACAGTCTGTTCCCTGGCCAGCAGCTGCTGATGTAATTGTCGCAGATCTGTAGTCTCATCCGTTACAATCCGGCTGACTCCGGCTCCGCCATGACCTGTCGGGACTTTGGCGAAAAAAACCTGATGTTTACCGGCAAAATCCAGAAAATCGCTCTCTGAGCATTTACATAAGTCTAAGTAATCCCGCCTCAGATACTGGCGAAACTTTTCATTGAACAGAGATTTATCACGAAAAAGTGCCCTTGATTCAGCAGTGGAACTGCCCAAAACCAGACGCTTGTTATCATAATATTCAGAAGCAAAATTTGCTCTTAATTTCGGATCCGTAATGCGGTCAAACTCGTAGAGCGCATACTCTGCCCATGTATAACCACCACGTTGATACATGCGCACCTGATCTAGCAGCAGATCAAAGAAACCGCGGCCTGAATCTTTTTTTAGCTGACGGGTCGACTTGATCAAAGTGCTCCAGTCAGCAGTGAAGATTTTTGAAATTTTTGAAAAGACACCCATGCAAGCAATCCTCTCCTGCTTTGTTCAAATGAGCATACGGACAATATCAGATATCAGCAAGTAATTTTAGCACAAGTAGACAGATGGCGAGCAGGTCTGCCGCACCTCCGGCACTGTAAGCCTTGTCTCGGAAATAATCCGACCAGAGAGAGATATAACTGATGACGGCAGTCTCCTGCGCAGCAATATTATTCAGGCATAGAGCTGAAAGCGCATCGGCAGCAAGCTGATCGGTGCTTACTGCAGGTCTGCTGCCCCTGTTCAGATCGTCCGGCAATTGGTCCGGACACAGTCCCTCCGGCTGAGACATAATATGGAAAAATTCTGCCAGTTCCTTGCGGATCAGCTCTGCTTGCTGCAAACCGGCCCGCTTAATCAGAGTGGTATCCTCCGTTGCAGCCAGCAGGAGCACAAGAGTCACCACAGCGCTTTCGTTTGGTGCCACTGCTCTTTTTCTCAAAGCGCGATAAAAAGGCAAAGCCAGCTGAAAGACACTCTTCATCCCGCCGGCAGCTTCGCCCCTTACACCTGAAATGCCATATTTTCTTCTGATGCTCTCCCCTGCTGTCTCTACCGCCGCCGGAGATGAAGTTTCTATATCCTGCAAAGCCAGTGCCCAGCGGCTTATTTCCCGCTGCCATCCTTGGATAAGAGCTCTTTCACCTGCAGCTTCAAAGCTGACAGCGAAGACCGGCGGGTCCAGTGCAAGTGAAGCAGCCGCAGCCAGCAGCAATCCACCCAGATAGATAAATCCCTTTTGTGTGTTCACACCGCCTGTAGCTGCCAACATCTGCCTTTCAGCCCTGAGGCCCGCTTCTTTCAGCTCAGATAGTTTTTTAATAAAGTCACTGCCGGCCTTCTCAGCCGCATCTTCCAAAACTGGGTCTCCGGCTAAGGCCACTTGCAGCCCGCATTTCGCAGCAGTCTGAAAATAACCGGCCAGAGCAGCTATGCTGTCCGCATAAGTAAAGCGGTCCATATCAGCATGGGAGCCGGTATCGCAGCCAGTGACCAGACCCGGTTTCGGCGCAACCAGCAGTTCCGACAGGGCAGCAGCTAAAGCTGCCGTCTGCATGCGCCCGGGCAGAAGCTGCAGCAGGCCCTCGGTCTGAAACTGTCTGACTTTCTCCTGTAATTCACTTGTTGAATGGCACTGCGAACGGCTGCAGGCATGTGCTTCTTCCTTACAGATCAGGCAGCGGCGCTCCGGAAGTTGCAGGCCGGCCCGCGAAAGCGGCTCAGATTCTGACAGATAAAGATCCAGATCAAGTATCCGGGCCCAGTCAAATTCTTCTTCCATAGTAATGGCGAATTTTTTTAAAAAAAGAGGATCCGTGCCGGAAGTAAAGAGGAAGAAATAAGCATCACCAGCAGAATCGATCAAAGCTTCCTCACGGGCAAGCGTCAGATTCTGACCGCGGAACTGGCTCCGCAGGTAAGAACAATACTCGCGTAAAAAGGCCCGTGACAGCCTGGTCGCTTTTACAGATCCGGGCATGACCAGCGTGACACTCAACAGGCAGGAACCGTCCTCAGCAAGAAGTTCCCTGCGCTTGGCAGCACGACGGTCGCGCCCTGCCAAAACAGCAGGCAAATCCACTGCTGTAAACAGGCTCTTCTTATCTTTCCCTTTTGATTCCTGCATTTGTGTCTAATTATCTACTTCTCAGAAAGGTGCGCTTACATCTGTAGACAGCAGCTTGTTCAGCTGAGACAGTTTGTAATCACTATCAACATTCACCAAGCCGATCATCTGATATTCACCTGAAATCGGTTCAACAACAAATTCAGGATAAATATGGAAATTTTTGACATCGCCTGTACTCTTCATATGCAGACGCGGGCCTGTGCAGTAATGACGGTGATCGCCAATCATAACATGGGTATCATCAACATATGAGATGGGCAGATCGCGGTCAATCAAACCCTGCACTTCCCTCTCTACCTGTTTCAGATCAAGATCAGGTTTGTCGTGGAAGGTCAGAAGAAAGCCGGAGCGAACATCGGAATGTTCATAACGAAAGATATTATGATCGATGAGACTGAATTCTGTAAGGTCTTCCGCCGTATGGACCATGCGCCTGGTCGGAAAAGACTGAAAGACAATGTCCCTGATATATTTAGGTTCAGGCCCGAAGATGCTTGGGCGGGTGACAATAATCTCTTCGCCCACTCCCAGCAGCAGATGCGCATTCATATCCAGATGAGGATAGATCAGGTCGAAGTGCTCCACAATCACGCGCTTTTTGCGGTTAACCGCCTCCATAATCGCAGACGCCAGCTCGTATGGCTGATAGAAAGCCATTTCGAAGCGGATATCGACATGGTAAGTATGTGGTGTGAAAAATCCTGTATCGTCCAGATTCATCAGGGGAAGGGGTCGGACATTAACTCCTTCATCGTCATTGGTCAGTTCCAGTCCCGGAAACATACCTTTGATCAGAAGACTCTTACCCGATCCGCTCTCCCCGATCACACCAATCAAACTGTCATATGGTGAGAGATACATCTGAGCAATCTGGGCTCCCTGGTCGGCCAGGCGTGCAGCTCCCCGCGGGCACAGCAAAACACTATATAAATGACTCTTCTGCATACGTAAGGAAAATGACATAAGTGCCTCCGATATTTTTCGCTGCGGTCACCTGATAACACAGGCAAACAGCCGCTTTATCTTCTTTCTTAATATTTTAGCAGTAATCACTTAAACGCGCCTTGCTTGTGTCAGCTGATTTGATCGACAAAACTGATTACCAAATCGAGATTGAGATACTGCCTTCACAAAGACTCATCTGCCTGCCACATTTTTTGTCACTGCGTCTCTATAATTCCCTATTTTTATGCTATAAAATTAATTAAGTGTATATATTTAGAAAGTTTTTACGGAGTTAGTAAATTATGAGCAAAGAAAAGATTTACCTGGTAAGCGGTGCATCCGGCCATTTGGGCAATACGGTTGTCCGCAAGCTTTTGCAAAAAGGCGAAAATGTCCGCTGTCTGATTATGGAAGCTGAGCGTCCTGAAGCCCTGCAGGGACTCAACTGTGAAATTTACACTGCTGACATCACCTTACCCTGGACACTGCCGGCAGTTTTTTCCGGTTTGGAAGATAAAGATATTATTATTTTACATCTGGCCAGCATGATTTCCATTGCCTCAAAAGATGACCCCCGTATGACAAAAACTAATGTTGAGGGCACTCAGAACATGCTTGACATGGCAGGCAAATACAATGCCAGACGCTTCCTCTACTGCAGTTCCGTTCATGCTATTCCTGAGAGGAAGTTTAATGCTCCCATCAGCGAAGTTGATTCTTTCAATGCTGACTGGGTTCAGGGAGCTTATGCCAGAACTAAGGCCACAGCTACAGAAAAGGTTCTGCAGGCAGGTCGTGAAGGTATGGATGTTGTCGTCGTACATCCTTCAGGCATAATCGGGCCCAATGATTACCTGCACGGGCGTCTGGTGCAGGTATTGCTGGACTTCACCAACAGACGGCTGAACACCCTGGTTAAGGGCGGCTACGATATGGTTGATGTACGGGATGTTGCTGACGGACTGATCGCTGCAGCCGAAAAGGGCCGCTCCGGTGAGACTTATATTCTGAGCAATGAAATTCACTCCATCAGTGAGCTCTGCGAGATAGCTGCAAAATACAGTGGCAGAAAACCTATACGCCAGCTGGCGCCATTCAAATTGGTAAAACTGCTGGCACCCTTCTTTGAATTTTGGGGCAAGCTGACAAAGAAACGTCCGCTCTTTACCCCCTATGCCCTTTATTCTCTGGAGAGCAACTCTAATTTCTCCAATGAAAAAGCCAGGCGCGAGTTAGGTTTTTCCCCGCGTCCTTTCGAAGAGACAGTTGCCGACACCATGGCTTTCCTGGATGCCAATAAGCGTTTCCGCTACCCGCTCAGGCCGGCTAAAACCAGAGAGAGGCTCTAATCTGCCAGCTCATAAATCTGATCCAGAATTTCACCATCACGAGATCGTACAATTCCGACAGTGCGGTCTTTTCTTTTAATGGGCTGAGGATGGCCGCAGATATCTTCTGCCCTGGCCTTTAATGCAGCAATTTCAAAAACCGGCAGTCCGGCAGCCTGAAAAGACTCTCTCAGGTCACCACGGCGCGGATTGACAGCCAGACCATACTGCGTCAGCAGGACATCAACATCCGCACCCGGTGTGGAAATACAGCCTACCCGATCCACAATCAGGGGAAGTCTGGCCCGGTACAAAGGCGCTATGATCACCGACATAAAAGATCCGGCCGCTGTATCGCTGTGGCCGCCCGAGCCACCCATAATCAGTCCATTGGAATCCGTATGCACATTGACATTGAAATCGAGATCTATTTCCGTCGCTCCCAAAATCACCACATCCAGATGCTGGGCGACATTGCTCCTGGCCTCCGGACTGGCGTAGCGCGCAGCACTGATCTCGATGTGACGCTCATCCTGCGCAATCGATTCAACAGCTGACCGGTCAAAGCACTGGACATCAAGCAGATTCTTGAACAAACCGGCTCTTAGCATATCAACCAGCATTCCGGTAATGCCGCCGGATGCAAAACTGCCTTTAATATTTTCTGCAAGCATGCGCTCACTCAAAGCCTGAGCAACTGCCAGTGAAGCTCCGCCGGCGCCGGTCTGGAAAGAAAGGCCGTCGCGAAGCAGACCTGAAGCTGCGATGGCCTCTACTGCCAAGTCGGCCATAAGTAAACCGATTGGATCGCGCGTAACACGGGTAGTCCCTGAAACTATTTTTTCGGGATCGCCGATGGAATCGACAAAGACTACGGCATCAACCCGGCTTTCATCAATCGAACTCTGCTGCAGGGGGTAAGGCGATTTTTGATCGCTGATCACAATAACATAATCGGCCATATCTGCATCCGCCATGGCATAGCCGATGGAACCAAAAGCTGATTTCCCGCTTAAACCGTTGCAGTTGCCTGCCGGGTCAGCATTTGATGCCGCAATGAAGGCGACATCGATATGAGCATCTCCGCGGTAGAGGTCGGCCGGACGGTCGCCATGACTGCGGAAGATGACCGGTTTTTTCAACAGGCCCCGGCTAATCTCTTCGCCCAGACCTGCATCCATATAGTTACATTCCAGACCACTTACGACTCCCTGTCGGATATGGTCCAGCAGGGGTTTATGACAGGCAAATAATGCGCTCGCATTTACAGTCAGATCTTTATATCCCAGGTCCGCAATAGCTGCCATCACCATGTTCAAAACATAATCCCCATTACGCAGATGATGATGGAAGGACACTGTCATGCTGTCTTCCAGAGGCGAAGCCTTAATCGCACTTTTAATATCACTATATTCTTTACTCAGCATCTGCAATCTCCTCCGCCGCAGCCAGCAGTCCACTGGCCCTGGCAAGTGCCAGCGTTTTTTCCGCCTGGTCAACTACAGGTTTATCAATCATTTTTCCCCGCAAAGATACCGCTGCCAGACCTGATCTCAGCCCTGCTTCCATCGCCTTGATTACTTCCAGTGCATAAGCGATTTGTGCTCCGGTCGGTGTGAAGGCCTGATGTATGCCCTTCAGATGCTGGGGTGATATCGCCAGCTTTCCGCTGAAACCCAGCGATTTGGCCAGAAGAGCATCCGCCAGCAAGCCGGAATTATCCTGGGCGTCAGTAAAGGGGGTATCAATCGCTTCTATGCCCGCAGCACGTGCGGCTATGACCAGGCGCTGCCGGCTATAGAGCAATTCTTTGCCTTCCCTGGTTCGGGAGCAGCCGATATCAGCTGCCAGATCTTCACCGCCCAAGGCCAGGGCGACCACTCTGTTTGAAGCTAGGGCAGATTCGTAAGCGAATTCAATGCCTGCTGCTGTTTCCAGCAAGGGCATCAGCTTGGTGTGTCCGGCTTCTATGCCCGCCTCTTTTTCAATTTCATCCAGTAGTTCCCCGATTTCCTTTAACAAAGCTGCTCCGGCAATTTTAGGCGGCATTATCGTGTCAGCTCCTGCCCGGACAACAGCCCAGATATCTTTTTCGCGCAAGGCAGCATCGCCGTTAATGCGTACGATTTTTTCGCGCCGGCCAAAATCAAGATGACGTAAGGCAGAAGATACCAGGTATCTGCCGCTGTCTTTCTCATCAGCTGCCACCGCATCTTCCAGATCGAAAATCAGGGCATCAGCAGGCAGCACAGTTCCATTTTGTAAGAGAGAAGGCTGATTGCCGGGTAAGAATAATAGTGAACGCCGCATATTTTTCTCCTTAATCGAGAGAGCGCTCGAGCGCTGTCTCCAGCCGGGCCCTTATAGTACAGTCCAAAGCGCCGCGGTCAATCAATTCAATTTCCGCTGCTGTGACACCCCGTTCTGCCAGAACTTCAGCTGCAGTCTGGCGAATCGCATCGCCATATTGTGCCAGGACAGGCGATTTTATTTCAAGCGATAAGACTTCCGACGGCCGCACCCTTACCATTACATCACTGGACTCAAGAGTTCCGGCTACCGCCATCTTTTTCGGGTTCATTCAGGACTCCTTTCTCTGACCTGCGCGCCGCAGAGCCAGAACATCCTGCATTTCGTTATAGACAATCATCAGCCCCTCATCAACCCCCATACCCGGTTTGGCTAAAATCTGATCCGGCTGGCTGGCCATTGCGACCTGAGTACAAATCTGGGCAGAGCGGATGGTCTCATTGCAGGTTCCCCCCTGATAAGCTTTAACACCATTCTCCTTGCAGTAAAGAGTGGCTTCGATTGTCTTGTGCAGGCTGCCCAGATCAGGTGTTTTTACCTGAATCATGTGGGCCGCTCCGGCATTCACGAAGTCAACCACATCCTCATAGGTGTTGCACCATTCGTCAGCAACCAGTTCAACATCAATAGCCCGCTCATCGACCAGGGAGGTCAGTGCTGCCAGATGCTTTATCGTATCAGTTTTGCTGCCTGCGTCCATGGGACCTTCAATGCGCAGTTTAAAGGGAGCTGCTGCAGCCACTAAAGTCTCCAGATAATCAGCCATCGCCTCGTAGTTATCATCACCAAAAGCCTGACCAATGGTACCGTAGACATCGATATGCAAGACTGGATTATAGTCCGGGTCTAATCTGAAATTCTGAATGCGGTCACTCAGCCATTCAATATATTCCAGCAGCAATTCGCCCCTTGTTCCCAGCTTGTCCTTGACATTATTGATTAAAGCATGAGGCATGACATCTGCCTGTTTGATGATCATCTTGTCCGCATTTTCATAGCGGCTGTCCCCTGACTGGCAGAAAACGGGAATAGGCTCTGTGCTTATTTCCAGGCCATACTCATCAGCTACGACCTCACAGATCATGCGTTTGCCGGCTTTAGCCAGAGCATCCAGCAAAACCTGAGATAAGCCGTAACGGATGGCTGTATGCAGTCTTTTGCCATCAGACGTATGAAAGTTTTCCCATTCATCCATCATCCCGCGGAAGGTCCCCAGTTCTTTACCTTCCAGCAATGGCGCGATTTCCTCTTCAATCAAAGGAATAAATTCTGATGCCAGAAAGAGCGGATCCCGTCCGCCGGCGCCTGAATATTGAACTGCAGCACAATCTCCGAAGGCAATCTGCCCATCTTCCAGAATCAGCATCAGAGAAACAGATTCTCCCGCTTGCCGGACTGAAGTAAAGCCTAGTGTCGCTGCTTCGCCGATATAGATATTTCCATCCCTGTGCGCACCGGCCTTGATCGCCTTTTGATCATCAAAATAGAATCCTGTTCTCCCCGGGGCACAGACTAGCTGCTTAATTTTCATGTTTTTCTCCTGTTTCTCTTATTTAGGTCTGCCGACCAGCCTGCCTTTGCTGATGGCGTATACGTCATCAATAACCATTTGGAATGATGCCTCGCGCTTTTCATAACTTGCCCGGCTGCGCATCTTTTCCTGATGGAAGTCTTTCAGCTCAGCTGTCAGCGGTATATTGCCGACGTGAAAGAGCCTGATCGCTCCCTCGTTGTCACGTGCAGGCAGCATCTTGCCGGCATTATAACGACTGGGCGCAAAAGGAATATCCAGCACACCTGCACCCACAGCCAGAATCACACCCTTGGCCAGATTGCCCTCACCCAGCTCGATAACGCGGTCAACAACACAGCGGGTTTCCGCTGCGATGATCACTTTTTCATCCTTCAGACTGTATGTATCAAGGTGTTGGTCTCCCAGCATATTGATGGTTTGTTTGGTGCAGAGCAAGCCGGCAGCATTGGCTTCCTTGGTGGGTACACCGATGGCTTCATGTGGTGTCTTGACAATTACTTTAGTTGCATGTGAGAGCGCAGCAACTACACTGCCCCAGGATATAACTGCAAAAGCTTTAGACTCATCATCAGGAAAACCGCCCATCCACTGGTGGAGTACGGTAGTGACTTCAACATCACCGTGGCCATACTTGCGCAAATATTCTTCGGTCAGGCTTTGCAGAATCTGAACTGCTGCCACATCCTGGACCAGATTTCCGCACTGTCCATAGCCGACGGTAATATTTTTAACCCCCTGTTCAGCTGCCAGCAGGCTTTCAATAATCGCTACGCTGTGAGAAATAAAAGGCGGAACCAGTGTACCGGTCAAGGGACCGTAAGGTTCACGATTAATCGGACAGCCCGCTTCTTCATACAAGCCGGTCAGCCGGTCAACATACTGCCAGTCGCGGATTGTCGTCTCCAGAGAAACATCTTTGGCATAGGGGATATTGTAGGAAATGCCGCCACCCTCAAAGCTGGTAAAACCTCCGGCATAACAGATCTCAGACAGCAGGCGGGCATCCGGAGTGCCGTGGCGTACCTGAATCGGTTTATCCAGGGAGTCAATCAATTGACGGCAGCTGGCTACACCATGGTTTACAGCCGGAAAACCATTAAGCATTGATTTATTACTTCTTACAGATTCATTGATGCCGACTTCTGCTTCTTTATAGCGGTTTTGTCGGGTATAGCTATCTATAGTTGTGGGCAGCAGATCTGCATCACCTACATCCTGCAAGTATTGGAGCAGCTGGATTTGATCCAAAATCAAAGGCACTCCGGCACGAGGCTGAGTCAAGGTCTGCCCTTCCTCTTTGGCCTTGTTTAGAATATTACTGAAAATCTTCTTCTGAGGCAGACTTTTGTGATAAGCCAGAGCCTTGTCCAGATCCACCTCTTTGCCAGTAGGCCACTGGGTCAGAACATCTTTCCTGATAGTCTCAAATTCATCCCGTGATAATTTCTTATTCTTTAATTCTTGCATCTTTTACCTCACGATTAATGCATAGTTTGGTGCCAGGCACACTTTCATTCATCTGCATAGTTTGGTGCCAGGCACACTTTCATGCAGCAAAACATGACTTGTTCATTATTCTTCTGAAGAAATCTTTCCGATATCTTCCAGTTCCCTTTTCATAATTCTTAAAGCAATATCAGCTTCTTTTTCTGCCAGAACACCCATGGCTGACAGAATATATTTGCTGTCACGCCAGACCCTTGCCCTCAGCGGCCGCAATGATGCCGGCACAGCCTTGTTAAATAATGCCGCTGCAGCAATCTTCAGGGGATCTCCGGCATGGATTAGAGCCCCGCCGCTGAGAACGATCTGCTCCAGCGAACGCAAGTCCTTACCCGTCTGTACGTATGCCAGACCCGAAGTGGTGTAAACCTCCTGAAGTTTTCCACTGTGACGCTGACTTGCCACATCAACTGCTGCCATAGCCAGAGCCAGCTCAAAAGCTTCTTCTTCACTGTTGCCGGGTATGATATCCTTCTTGCTGCTGAAGCGGTCATACAATTCTTCTACCCTGTCCTCGGACAGGCCACAGCGCGCAGCCAGATTATCCAGACCCAGCTCGGCTATAATGCCGTCGATACAGTGGCGCATACCGATATCGCCTTCAACTGTACGCTTGACATAAGGTTCAGGTAATCCTTTCAGCATGACCTGCATATCCTGCGGTGAACCATCAGCAATAGAGTAAACATCTGTCGTGGCACCGCCGACATCAATACCAAATAAAGGACCGATCCCGCTTTCCGTCTTAGTGCCTTCGGCGAGAAGCTTCATGGCCGAAAGCATGGCTGATGGTGTGGGCATGAGGATGCCTGACAGCAGACTTTTTGCTTCCGTCAAACCCTTGGCTTCAATTATCTGTGTAAGAAAAAGACTGCGTATTTCCTTTTGCACAGTTTCCGTCTGTAGTTCACCAAATCGCGGCATTACATTCGGGCAAACTGTCAGCGGGAAATGACTGAGAATTTCTTCACACTGGTCAAGAGCACTGCGATTACCTGCATAGATAATGGGAAAGCGTGCATTTAGCCCGGCAAGTTTCCGGGCATTGCCGACAATGCAGTCTCTGTTGCCACCATCTGTTCCCCCTACCAACAGAAATATGTCAGGCGGATTGGCCTCAATCAGAGCCAGATCCTGCCTGGTCAGTTCATATGAAAAAACCCGCTCAATCTTTGCCCCCGCTCCCAGAGCTGCCATACGTGCAGCTTCCGCCGTCAATTCCGGCACCAGGCCCGAGACATGCATACGCAAGCCACCGGCAGCAGAAGAACAGGCCCAGACATCCTCATATTTCTGAGGGCCGATTTTTACCTCCAGCTGCTTCATCGCCTCCTGCAAGCCAATATTGATATCCTTTTCAACAGTAGTGAAGGCAGCTGCAGATCCCAGCAAAGTTTCGTCGGTCAGTGAAACTGCAGTCAGCTTAGTCCAGGTACTGCCGAAATCGATGAGAAGAACAGGTCTCATTTATTTCACTCCAAGATCATACTCAAGCCATTTTAGAGTTTCTTCCGGCGGTGTGCTGGGCTGAAAAACACGGTCAAAGCCCATATCTTTGAAACGCTTCTCCACTTCGACAAAATCCTGCTTGCCGACAACGATATTGCCACCTAGATAAAGCAGAATATCGGTCAGGCCAGCCTCATCGAGCTTCTGGCGCAAACCCCGGCAATCCAGCTCCGCATGCCCATAAAGCGAGGAAACGACAACAGCATCAGCATCTGTCTCCACTGCAGCATTGACATATTCCTCTTGTGAAACCATTACTCCCAGATTAGTTACATCAAAACCCGCATGACTGAAAGCGTAATCCAGAATGCGGATTCCCACCGCATGTACGTCAGCACCGATTACTCCAATAACCAGCTTTTTGCCATTTTTTCCTGCCATTATTTATCCTCCATCATTTATATGGCTACGCAGTTCACGATAACGGTCCTGAACTGTGCGATTAACATAAATCATTGAGCCCTCATCACAACTGAACTCCACATATATATGCTTCTGTCCTTCCCTGGCCGCCTGCCGAATCAGTCCTACTTCTTCCGAATCAATAAAATCCTGGACCGAAACCGGCAAGATTAAAACTTTCTTGTCCGCAATAAAGTCAGTGGTCTTCTGCAAATTACCCAGGAGGCAGCTTTCGTAGGAAAGTATGTCGCCAAAAATCCTTTTCATCTGTGCATGCATGACACTCATAAAGCTGCGGCTCACACTCATAACTCCCAATTTCTGACCAAGAAGAGAGTCTGTCAGCTTCAGGGCCGAATCCAGCTCTAAAGCTATAGATACAGGCAAACGCTTAACTTCCCGCAGATTTAATTCGTCCAATTCACTTTCCAAAGATATGGGATAGCATAAAAAATCCGGCCCGTAAGCAATACGTTCCGGACTGCTGATAAGATCATCAAAAGACATGCGATAAATTTCCGCCTGCTGGATAGTATCCAGAGAACGTCCTAGGATACTGCGTTCTTCAGGTGACTTAGCAACAGCCACAACACGAACCGGCCGGGTCATAGACTCGCGCTGCCGCAGCCTCAGTTCAAATAATATTTGCGCCTGCTGGCTGGAAAAGCCATTAATAGATAAGATGTTCAGCATCTCATCGATAGACTCCAGCGCGATCTTTTTACTGCTTGCCTGATCATGCTGTTCCGGATTACGGACAAAAGTGCCCCGGCCCCGGTCGACAATTATCAGGCCTTCCTGCTCCAGTATTGTATAGACATGGCGCACAGTACCGACAGATACTCCGTATTTCTCTGCGGCATCACGTATTGAGGGCAGCCTCGCTCCCCCGGCCAGTTCACCGTTTCTAATCTGTTCCCTGATCAATCCGGCTAACTGCAGGTAGAGGGGGATTTTTTCAATATCTGTACTACTGCTTGCCATAAAGCTTTCTCAAAGACCTGCTTTCCATTCAGCAGGGCCTGTTTCATAGAGATTATTGCCTTCCGAGTCAATCACAACTGTCAGGGGTAAATCTTTAACCTGTAAACGGCGCAAGGCTTCTGTACCCAGATCTTCATAAGCTAATACTTCAGCAGAAGATACTGTTTTGGAAATCAGAGCCCCGGCTCCACCGATAGCTCCCAGATAAACAGCAGCATGCTCCTTCATTGCTGCTACCACTTCCTCTGAGCGGTAACCCTTGCCGATCATACCGCGCAGCCCTTCCTTCAGTAAGCGGGGCGTGTAAGGATCCATGCGATAAGAAGAGGTTGGTCCCGCTGAACCGATAGCCTTGCCCGGAGCAGCCGGAGATGGTCCTACATAAAAAATAATGGCATCCTGTAAATCAACCGGCAATTCTTCGCCCTTATCCAGTGCAGCAATTAATCTGGCGTGTCCCGCATCGCGCAAGGTAAAAATGCTGCCTGAGAGCAAAACACGGTCACCTGCATGCAAACTGCGGGCCTTTTCTTCAGTTAAGGGAGTTTCAAGGTAAATTTCTGCAGCCATTAGATTATCTCCTCCTGATGACGAATAGCATGACACTGAATATTTACTGCCACCGGCAAGCCGGCAATATGCGTAGGTAAAGCTTCTATGGCCACAGCCAAAGCTGTAGTTCGGCCTCCAAAACCCTGCGGACCGACACCTAGTTGATTGATGTCATGCAGCAGCTGGCTTTCGAACTCAGCATAATAGGTATCTTCATGTTTAGAATCCAGATTCCGCAGCAGGGAGCGTTTCGCTGCCAAAGCCACCTGATCAAAAGTACCTCCAATTCCTACCCCTACCATAAAAGGCGGACAGGCATTGGGACCGGCCATGCTTACCGTCTCCAGCACAAAATCATGCACGCCCTGACGTCCGTCAGCCGGCATGAGCATCTTCAGCCTGCTCATATTTTCACTGCCGAAGCCTTTGGCCATCAGCGTAATCTTCACCTTATCTCCCGGGACCAGTTTAGTATTAATAAAAGCCGGCGTGTTATCCCCCGTATTAACCCGTCTTAAAGGATCTGCTACCACTGATTTCCTTAAATAATATTTTTCGTATCCCTGACGGATACCTTCATTTATAGCTGCATAAGGGTCTGAGTTAAAATGAACGTCCAGGCCGACCTCCAGAAAAACCACAGCTGCACCTGTGTCCTGGCACATAGGTATTGATTCCCGGTCTGCCAGGTCTGCATTATCCAGAATGTCTCCCAGTACTGAAACAGCTGTAGTGCAATTCTCTGCAGAGCGCGCCACTTCCAGACACGCTTTCACATCAGCCGGCAGCTCCATAGCCAGGGGTCTGCACATTTCACGTACCCGGTCGGTCAGAATACTAGTATCAATCGTCCGCATTATTGCCTCCTTTGAAGAAATTGGGACCAACTTTGTCTTTAGATTAATTTCGATAAATTAAACTGTTCTTACACAATACCCCAATGTGTGCTATAACGCAATTGTTTTGTTGACGATTTTACCTGTGACAGGCTTGAGTTATACTTAGATTATTCGATACAAATCAAAAATATACGATCTCGAAACGAGGTAAAAGCATGGCAAAAAGAAGTGAAGTACGTATTGAAGACACCTGGGATCTGAGTCACATGTTTAGCTCTCTGCAGGAGCAGGCACAGGCTCAGAAGGAAGTTCAGGATGATACAGCGGAGTTTGTCTCCCGCTACCGCAATAAGATAGCGCCGGCCACAAGTGCAGACATTTTGGTTGAATCCTGGCGGGCACTGGAACAACTTATCAGCAAGGCCAGGCAAGTCGCTTCATATATTTTCCTTGATTATTCCGTTGATATGATTAATCAGGAAAAAATGCGGCGTAATCTGGAGACCAATAATGTAATCTCAAAATTATTCAGCGATATCAGCTTTTACGAAAGCGAGCTGGAAAAAGTTCATGAAGATCTGATCAAAAAAGCGATTGAAACAGAAGAGGGATCTGCCAAGTATTTCAACAAACATCTGCAAAAGCGTCCGCATCGCTTGTCAGCCGAGAGCGAGGAACTCCTGACTGCGCTTGATGGGACAACCGGATCGCTGCCGGAGAGTATTTACAAAGCAGCGAAATTTGCAGACCTATCCTTCCCTGCCTTCGAAATTAATGGTGAAAAATATCCTCTCAGTTTTGCTTCCTACGAAGAGTATTACGCCATGCACGCTGAAACGGATGTCCGTCGCCAGGCTTTCCGTGTTTTTTCAGATAATCTGGCAAAATACCGCAACACAATTGCTACCGGTTACTATGCCAACGTTAAGCAGGATGTCCTGCTGGCGGAAAAACGCTCATACGAAAATGTTTTCACATACCTTCTGCAAAACCAGGATGTGGAAGAAGCTCTTTACCATCGTCAAATAGATGTAACTATGAAGCAGCTTGCCCCCCACATGCGCAAATATGCCAGGAAACTAGGTGAAAACTGGCAGTTGGACCGCGTTACTTATGCGGATCTGAAGCTTCCGCCCCTTAAAGATAAATCGATGGCTGTCACGCGCGAAGAAGCTGAAGAACTGGTGCTGGGAGCGCTGGAAACCATGGGCGATGATTATCGCAACATTGCTAAGCGAGCCTTTAATGAACGCTGGATGGATTTTGCTGAAAATGAAGGCAAGAGTACAGGTGGTTTTTGTTCTTCGTCCATGTACACGCATCCATATATTCTATTAAACTGGACCGGGCAGATGCCGGATGTCTTTACCATAATCCATGAATTGGGGCATGCTGCCCAAGCAGAAATTTCCAGGAAGAATAATAATGCTACCAATGCCAGCCCATCTTTGTATTTCATTGAGGCTCCTTCTACTTTCAATGAAACTTTGATGTCACAATATCTGATTCGCAACAGCGGGGATCCTGACGTAGAAAGACAGGTCGCTGCTCAAATGACTTCTAACACCTACTATCACAACTTCGTCACCCACTTTCTCGAAGCCCACTGGCAGAGAGAAGTTTATCGGGCTGTTGCCAAGGGACAGGCTCTGACAGCAGATGATCTGGACCGGCTCTTCCTGAATACCTTAAAAGAATTCTGGGGTGAAGATGTCGAAATGACCCCAGGGGCCGAACGCACCTGGATGAGGCAGCCTCATTACTACAGAGGACTCTATTCTTATACCTATAGCGCAGGCCTTACCATCGGCACTGCTGTCAGCCTGCGGATAGAAAAAGAAGGCCAAGCTGCTGTTCAGGACTGGCTGGCTACCCTGGCCCTTGGCGGCACTAAATCGCCACTTGAATTAGCCCGTACAGCCGGTGTAGACATTTCAACAGATCAGCCCTTATGTGATACTATCGCCTATATCGGCTCATTAGTTGACCTGATTTGAATAAACTCTTCTGATTACAAAAGCCGGTGGTTTATTATTTAAACCGCCGGCTTTATATTTTACTGAAATATCAGCTGTGAAAAGCTAACATTGTTCTATGCCCCGCAGGCAACAAATGCGTAACCGATTAGAGCCAGCGCAAGAAGAAAGACAAGAGCAACCGGAATAATAACGATCAGTGCAGAAACAATCATTGCAAAAATATCGCCCTTTTCAACGATATGCTCCAGCTCCGATTCATCGGCAACGCGCTTACCTTCACCGCGACGATCTTTTAACCATTTCATCGCACGGCCATAGCGGCCTTTAAACAGCATATAACGGACTCCTTCCCGGCAGTTTCTTTATTGCCTTATAGCAGTATAGTTGATTCTGAGGATAATTTAAGAATCACTGTTACAGGGTCTGATGATTGCCCACTCTTCCCGTTGAGCTCAGCCAAATGCACCTTCAGAAAAAACGGGACGCTGATTTTTTTGTCAGGCGTCCCGTAAGAATTTTAGGATCTGCCAGGTCTGGTTAGATGCCTAAGCCTCTTGGCAGCTTATGGTGGCAGGCGACGAAGTGACCGTCACCCAGGTCCTCTAATTCAGGAATTACTGCCCGGCAGATGTCGGTGCAGTATTCACAACGCGTATGGAACTTACAGCCTGTAGGCGGATTGATCGGGCTTGGGATATCTCCCTCCAGCGGAATCATCTCCCGCTTGTCTGTCAGATCAGTTGTCGGTATAGCACTCATCAGAGCCAGTGTATACGGATGATGTGGATTTGCGTACAGGTCTGAAGAAGGAGCCAGCTCGACAATATTTCCGAGATACATGACAGCCACACGGTCGGAGATATACTTGATGACCGACAGGTCATGGGTTATGAACAGGTAAGTCAGATTCTCCTGCTCTTTCAGATCCTCCAGCAAGTTGATGATCTGTGACTGAATCGAAACGTCAAGAGCTGAAACAGCTTCGTCACAGACAACAAATTTCGGATTAACAGCAAGCGAGCGGGCAATCCCGATACGCTGGCGCTGACCGCCGGAGAACTGGTGGGGATAACGATAAATAAAGTATCCCTGCAAACCGGCATCATCCATTGTCTTAAGGATATGATCACGCATACGATCATCATGACGGCGATACATTTTGTGTTCGAGCATGCCTTCACCAATTATGTTGGCGACAGTCATCCTCGGATTAAGTGAAGAGTAGGGATCCTGAAAAATCATCTGGAGTTCATTGCGAATTGTCCGGATTTCATTATAGGTTAAACGCGCCAGGTCAACACCGTCATCGCGCATTGCCTCATATTCTTCAAAAAGCGGATCACCCGCATGTTCTCTGCGCAGCTCGTCAAGCTTTCGCTCTGACTGTAAGAGCATGTCCTCCCGGGCAGCAATCCTTTTGTCGATTTCAGCAATTTTGGAAGCATAGCTGTCGCGTGAGCGCTCGGCCAGTGGTTTACTGGCGCCTTTCTCCTTGGCTCTCTCTATCTTGTACACCGCGTCATCATAACGCACTTTGGCGTCACGACGCTTCAATTTTTGCCCGCGGATATAGAGGCTGTGATCGTAGAGCTCTGAGTATGCATCAATGACAGGAGTCAGATCTTCGCAGACAATCAGTCCGCCTACGACTTTAGCCATAAAGAAGAGTGCATCTTCTTCAGCCGTTTTTGCGCGGTTTAACTCTTCCAGCTTATCAAATGTCGTCTTGCCTTCTTCAGTAATCTTCGCATAAGCAGCTTCTATTTCTTCGCGATTCTTCTTCTTTTTATAGTACTCTTTGCGTAGTTTCTCAAGATTCCTGATTGTCTTTTTTACATAGATCGGAGCTATTGAATGCTCTGTTTCACCATAGTAAAGCGAGTGCCCGTCTGTCTGACGATAAAGCTGCAGAAGGGTACGGCCGAATGTAGATTTGCCACATCCGGACTCACCCACGAGCCCCAACGTTTCGCCCTCGTAAATATCAAGGGTGATGCCATCATTGGCCTTACAAAAGAGATTTTTGCCGACAGGATAATACTGCTTCAGATTTCTAATCCTGAATAATACTTTATCATTCGAATTTGCCATCTTGACGCGCCTCCTTATCGGGATAAAAACAACGAATCTGTTGTGTTTCACTGACTTGGAACAAATCCGGTTCCTCTACAAGACAGCGGGGCTGACAATACTTGCAGCGAGGGGCAAACTTACATCCCTCCGGCAAGCGGAGTGGGTGCGGTACTGCACCGGGAATAGCCTCCAATCGCTGATCTGCCGGCGTATCGAGACGCGGGATTGAAACGATCAGGCCTTCTGTGTACGGATGCTGGTACTTTGCGTCCCCGAAAATTGTTGTCGAGGGTGCCATTTCAACAACCTGGCCACTGTACATGACCGCAACGTCATCCGCCATCTGACAGATGACACCGAGATCGTGCGTGATAAACAGGATCGATGTACCCTTCTCATACTGAAGGTCATTCATAAGTTTCAGAATCTGAGCCTGAATTGTCACATCCAAGGCTGTGGAAGGTTCGTCTGCAATCAGAATACGCGGCTTACACGCCAGAGCCATTGCAATCATGACACGCTGGCGCATACCACCGGACAACTGGTGCGGATACTGTTTGGCTATAGCTTCAGGGTTTGGTATACGCACGTCTTTCAACATATCTATAACGCGCTCGTTTGCCTCTTTTTTAGACATTCCCTGGTGAATAATGAATGGTTCGGCAACTTGACGCTCAATGGTAAATACCGGATTCAAGCTTGTCATCGGTTCCTGGAAAATGACTGAAATATCATTACCCCGGATTTTGTACATATCCTTGATTGAGAACTTCGTCAACTCCTGACCGTCAAAAAGGATGCTGCCACTTTCGATGTAACCGTTAGCATCCAGAAGTTGCAGGATACTCATGGCAGAAACCGTTTTCCCTGAACCTGATTCGCCAACAATACCAAGTGTCTTACCAGCTTCAACGGAATATGAAACTCCATTGACAGCCTTAACTATACCATGTTTAGTTTTGAAATAAGTTTTTAAGTCTTTAACTTCTAATAATGCCATTTTTCTCCTCCTAGCGTTCTGCCTGCTTCGGATCCATGGCGTCACGAAGGGCATCACCGATTAAGTTAATGCAGATCGTACACAGTCCAAAGATAGCAGCCGGGAAAACCCATCGCCACCAGAATTGCTGGATGACAATCGAGTTATTCGCGCCACTGAGCAGGTTGCCCCAGGTCGGTGTCGGCAGCGGGATACCAAAGCCGAGGTAGGACAAAGTCGATTCCGTCAACATAGCAGTTGCGAAGTCTAGCGTCATACTTACGAGCAGGATTGAAAAAATATTGGGCAGGATATGTCTGAAGATAATGGAGCCTTCCTTGATGCCCATGGCTTTTGCCGCTGTAACATATTCCATCTCACGTTGAGCTAAAAATTGAGCACGAACCAAACGGCAGGTGCCAACCCAGCTCAGAACACCAAGCACAACCATGATAAGATACATTCGTTGTTCAGGCGCCATTCGCGAGCCAATGACAGCAGACAAAATCATAGCAAAAGGAATAAAGGGCAGTCCACTGACTATTTCCGCAATACGCATGATCAGCAAGTCTACTTTTCCGCCGAAGTAACCGGCGATGCCACCAAGCGTTATCCCGATAATAGTAGCTATAACAACGGATATGGCACCTACGAGCATGGTGACACGACCGCCGTTGATTATGCGGGTAAGCATGTCACGGCCCAGGTCGTCCGTACCGAGCAGGAAACCTTTTAGGCCCCAGGTGGCAACACTCCCGTCTTCCTTGATGGCGTAGTTCTGGTAGTCACCCAGATACAAGTCGACAACCCCAGATTCTGCTCCGGATGAAACTTCAGATTGTCTGAAGGAGTTATCACCCCAACTGACAACTGAACCATCTTCACAGAGAACACTGTAATGGTTTCTGCCACCTTCGATCTTCACGGGTTTGGAAGTAAATTCCGGAACAGCTTTTTCTCCGCGTATTGGGGTTCCCCAAACGTAGACTTTGCCGTCTTCTGTGAGTCCCGCCATAGTCCTGGATGTAGCTGCAACATCAATTGTATTACCCTGCTGCAATTCTTCCGGAACTTCCGAGAAAGGCGAACCCTTTGATTTAAAGCCAGGATATGCTGCATTGCCATCATTGAGCAAAACAACATATTCATTGGATGTAAAGTCGACTTTTACTATATTTCCCTGGTAGGCCTGGCGTACTTTAAGGTCGGCATTGTTGGCGTTGCCCCACAAATAGAGAAAGCCACTGGAATCAACTGCTGCATTACACTGATTGCCTGCCGCCAGCTGGACGATATCCCATTTCTGGCCTGATAGCATGGCCAGCTGTACTTCTGGAGTCAGACGGTTCTGACCCAGGCGGTCATTGCCCCAGAAGTAGAGTTCTCCATCTTTGTCCATAGCGACAACATGGTCTGCTCCCGCAGCGACGTAGAGAAGGTCTGCCTCTAAGACATCTTCCGGGATGTTTTTCAGATCAATAGTGTCAGATACGCGTGTATGGCCCCAGACATATATCTGACCTTCCCGGTCAATTCCAAGTCCGAAGGTATTTCCAGCTGTGAGGTCACGTATATTGCCCTGCAATTCCGTGGGAACTTTCATCATTGAATAGCCCGGCGGAATATGGACCAGCTGCGAGTCTTGATCTCCCAGATTCAAATGGAAAAATGAAGGCCCGAATAATACTAAAAGCAAGATGAGAATAAATGTGACGACTCCAAAGACGGCAGTCTTCTTCTTAAAGAAATTCTGCATAACAATCTTAAGAGGTGTCTCTATTATTTCATCTGCAGGAAGATCCAGGTCATGTTTTCTCAGGAAATTGCTTCTGAACCAGCGACCTAGTGTTCCGCGCTTTCTTTCTTTCGGCTCAGGGGCTACTTCTTTATTTGTATTTTTCATATCTTTATCATTATCTTTCATTGTGTGCCCCCTTTCTACTTATCTACGCGGACACGCGGGTCGACAATTCCGTAACTCAAGTCAATTAACAAAGCTCCCAGAAGCGATACTACGGTATAGAACATTTGTATCGCCAAAACCAGCTGGAAGTCACGGTTATTTAGTCCAATCCAGTAAAGCCTGCCCATGCCATTCAAGGAGAAAGTGTTCTCAATTATAACGGAACCACTGAAAATACTCAGAAACCAGCCTAGAATGCTGGTAATTACCGGCAACAAAGCATTTCGCCAGGCATGAGAATAAATAACCACTTTTTCACGCACGCCTTTTGCCCGGGCTGTGCGGATATAATCGGTACCTAGTGCTTCAATCATGGATGAGCGCACGTAACGTGTCATACCACCCAGAGAAGCAAAGGTCATCACAATTACCGGTAAGGCTATATGATACAACTTATCCACAAAAGCCTCCCAGGAACTAGCATAAACAGCGCCCGGCGTCTTCGTGCCCATTAACGGGAATATCCTCCAGCGGACAACGAAAAAGTACATAAAGATAAGCGAAATGATATAGATCGGAATACTATAGCCAAGAATTGTCACCGTTTGTGTTACTGAGTCAAACTTACTGCCTTTGCGGACTGCAGTATAAATACCAAGTGGAATAGTGATACCAAGTGCCGCGATCGTAGCAAAAATGTTGATAAACATTGTGTTTTTGATCGGTTCCTTGACAGCATTGACGACATCACTCTTGAAATAATCAGAGTAACCAAAGTAGCCCTGTAACATGCCCTTCAGGTTTCCCTCTGTCTTGATCATCCTGGGGGTAGAATCCAAGGTATGCCCCTCAGGAACTGAAGTCTGAATCACTTTATAAGTGCCATAGGTGGTTTTCTGCCTGGCAATCCCCTCTGCATTTGTTTCTATAGTACGGAACGCTCGTTCCTCCTCTTTGCCGGCAACATCGCGATCTGTAATCATTATGGTATATCTAGCACCTTGAATTGGATTGCCTTGCGCATCCTGCGCATGCACAATGACTTCACCGTAGGCAGGGTATAATCCCATCCATTTCAAGTAGCGCAGGAAGAGATGGTCGTCTAAACCAAGTTCTCTCCTCAAGTCTCGATACATCTGATTGTATTCATCGGGTCGAAGTGATTGTTTCATTGGTTCAAGTTGAGCTCTCGCCGGGTCGGTAGGAATTAAGTTATAGAGCGAGTACATCAAAAATGAGACGATAAAAAATACCACCACAATGTAAACTATACGTTTAAGGACGTATTTTCCCACAGAAGACACCCTTTCTACTCGAAAATAAAGTTGAAACCGGGGTGGCAGTTAGTACCACCCCGGTTCTTATTCCATATAGCGGAAATTTACCTAAACATTAGATTGAAGTTCTTAGCCTTGCGGTCTCACTGTAGCAGCAACAATAGCATCCTGGAAAGACCAGAAGGGGTTCATCTCGAAGTTCTCGAGCCAGTCAGGAATTACTGTGATGTACATATTGGAGTAAAGGGGAACTTCCGGCAGCAATTCATTCCAGCGCTGGATGTACTTCTGCCAGACATCGAGGAAGGCCTCATTGTCGCCGGCTTCAACACCGTAAACCATATCCATTGAAAGCTGGTCAAGCTCTTCGTCGAACAGATAGTTTACGTTCCAGCCGCCTGCTACCATGTCCGGATCAGTTGTCCAGTTATAGGAGAAGTCATATGCTGGGGTAAAGTTTGTAGCCAGGTTATACATGCCATATGTAGGTACACCATACTGATCACCAACAGATGAATCACGGTACATGTAGTTCAGGAGTTCTTCGAAGGTACCTTCGGTCTTGTTGATCTTCATACCGGCTTCAGCTGTCAGAGGATTGCCGGCTAGCATAACTGCGAGCAGGTCGGATACTTCGTTGCCCTCTGTAGAGAACCATTCAAACTCAAGAGCCATCAGAGTTCTGCCATCATCAAGTTTCACCACATATTCGAAATCGCCTGCTTCTTCATCGGTAACTTCTTTGTAGCGCAATCCTGAGCCGGCATAGTCGTCACCTTTTTCGTCGAGAACCCAGCCGCCCTTTTCGAGACTCTCAACCGCTAAGTCGAGGCTGAAAGGATATTTGTCCAGGTTGTCTTCAAGCCACTCTTCAGACTCTTTGTACATCCACTGTGCAACGCCGTAGGGTCCATGTACCAGGCCGCCCCAGCCGGATGTGAAGGTTTCGGCAAATTCAGGACGATCGAGCAAGTGGGCAACAGCGTGACGCACTTCGATGAACTGTGTGGGTCCAAAGTCGCACTGGAACATCAGTTTTCCGTAGCCGGCGCGCTCGTATGATACGAACTGCAGAGCTCCGCTTTCTTCAATGATGTCCATTGCGTTGTTGATGTCGTCACCACCGGTAACTTTGTCATAAACGTTAAAGACACCGGTCTTCAGAGCATCAGCCCAAGTTGCTTCTTCAGCTTTAATGATAACAATTTTCTCAACTGAAGGTTTCTCACCATAGAGGTTACCCTTGAACAAGGGGTTGATTTCAAGAATTGCCTGCTTTGCAGAATCATCATACTCGACCAGAGTATAAGGACCGGCAGATACACGATTGTCTGAATTGAAGCGTTCGGCCTCAACCTTTGACTCTATGTTTTCGAAAGTAAAGGCATCGTTGAAGTAAACGCCTTCGCCATCATCAAGAATATCAACATCTTCACCAAACCAATTTTTGTAGTGCATCGGATAAGCACCCGCATAAGTCAGGTCATAGTAGTATGGCAGTTTGTCTGCCACTATCTCGAAGCTAAAAGTATAGTCATCGAGCAAACGGATACCTGATACATAATCAGCTTCACCGGACAGATATTCCTGACCGCCGACAAGTGACAGATACGCACTTGATTTACCCTTCATATCGACCAGTTCCTGGGTGCAGCCAAACAAGCTTGCCGCAACAAAGTCTTTAGCCGTAATCGGGTCACCATTATTGTAAGTCAGGTCATCATGAATTTTAATCGTGAAAACTTTTGTACCGCCCTCGAGCTCTTCAGATTCAATGCTTTCGACAACGGTTTCATTGGCAACGTATTCCGCCTCTTTGTTTGACACCACAGTGGAATAAGCATCAGTTAATTCACGGATCATTGCGTCAGTGGCGTTATTTGTCCAGAGTGCACGACCCCAGTCACCGCTGATTTCTGTACTGGAACCAATAATGATCGTACCGTAGTTGGGGTCTTTCGACTGCCAAGCCGATTCGGTCGGAGCGTCTGTCGGTTCTGGAGCTTCTGTCTTATCTGGTGCCTCAGTCTTAACCGGCGCAGTTGTGGGATCGGTTTCCGAAGGTCCACATGCCGCTAAGACAGAAAATACCATGACTAAAGATAGAAGCAGTGCTAACACTTTTTTCATTTCTTTTCCTCCATACTTAGTTATAATTTGTGTTAATTTACTTTATAAGACGGCACATATTAACACTTATGCCTTGCCATCCCGTATGTTGAGGATTATAACACACATATTTGCCTTCATGCAATTAGCGTATGTCTACTTATTTTTGTGATTAATGGCAGAAGATCGAAATATATTGCAAGATTTTTTTGATATTTTGCACAAACATTTCACGTATTTCGAGTTAAATCAGGTATATAAATTCACTTATTCTCTATATTATACCAAAATGTTTCAAAATAAGTGCAGTAACAACAATTATTAGTGCAGGAATTATATAGTAAACAGTTGATGTCCTCTTTGCTTGACCCGAACAGCCCTGACATGATCCACAAGTACTTTCACTTGGATTATCAGGACATTTGCCCTGCCGGTCCGGCTCACTTTCATTAAGCCCAGCTTTTGTATATTCGTCGTCTATATGCTTCTTCATATTTTTCAAACTCAGTAGTCAGTATTGTTAATAAATATGAGCTTTCAGACCTAGGATAATTCCTCTGTCTGAGCCAGGCTTTCATCTATCCTTTCTGCCCACCAAGGGGCTCCGCTTAATAAAAACAGCTCTCGAGCAGAAAACAAATACTGGACAGCCTCTTCTTTTTCTCTGTTTGCAAGCAAATATTTGGCTTCAACATAGTAATAACGTGCCCTTAAGAGATCATCGCCATCAGTTTTCATATAATAGCTTGCTAAATCCAAATAGATGCGGGCTTCGGACAATTCGCCCATGTCTAAGAAAAAAAGTGCCTGCTGAAGATAATTTCTTGTAAGACTCATATAGTAACGTTCATGCTGCGATGAAATATAGGACAGCTCTTCACGCAGGGTTTTGATCGCAGCTTTCGCCTCACCGCGAAGGCCCAGATATTTCGCATAAACATGTAATAAAGCTGCTTTCCTTTCACGCTTGTCCGGTCTCTTCGTTTCTTGCAAGTAGTCTTGCAGGAGTTCCCAGGCACGATCAAGGTCACCCAATTCGAGTAATGAATCCAACTGGCCAGTAATTGCTCTGATTCTGATGGACTCGCTTAATCCTTGCGTCTCTAAGACAGCAGAGTAATGCTCTGCTGCTTCAGCGAACTTTCCATTAAGAAAAGCCAATCTGCTTTTTTCCATTTTGTGCATTATTTTGTCCATGATCTTATCTTACTCTATTTCTTAATAGCATAAAAGAAGGCTGGGAAATAGCAATATATATCTGGCAATGTTCACAATTTGTTTCAGATTAGACTAACTTTTCGTTGTACAATGAAAATACAGAAATTTGAGATTGGAGTGATAAAATGATTGGTTCACATATCGAGGGGTTGCTTACGCACAGCGATGAGCCCCTGATGGTTTGTGCTAATGATGTCGCCACCGTCCGTACCGAAAACAATCTTCTTCACGCCTTGCTTGTACTCTCAAGTGTAGGCTTCAATTCTATCCCCGTCATAGACCAGAACTCACAAATCAAGGGAATAATATCAATGCCCATGATAATCAATGGTGTACTGAAAGATGATGATTATGACTGGAACTTGCTTAGTGAGCGTAAAGTCAAAGATGTGATGGACTCATCTGTGCGGACCTTATCTATCGATGCACAGTTTGAGGATATCCTGCATATGTTGGTAGATCAGAACTATCTCTGTGTCGCTGATAAGAATGGAGTTTTCCGCGGCATCATTACGCGCAAGGCTATGCTTAAGCGTGTAAACTATATGGCGCATGAGTTTGAGCGCATCTACAATGTACGTCTCAAGGAAGAATTCCGGCCTGAAACAAAGAAAGATTTCAGGAATGACAGCTTCGTGCCCAGAACGGAACTACTGCGGGGCAGAGCAGACTAAAAAAAAGCCGCCTCTGAATTTTGGGCGGCTTTTGTTTTTTTGCATTTTTTCTAAGGGCTTATTCAAGCTCAACGACAGCGCCGGCTTCTTCAAGTTCAGCTTTAGCTGATTCAGCTTCTTCTTTGCCAACATTTTCTTTGATCGGACCGGGTGCTCCATCAACAACAGCTTTAGCTTCTTTGAGTCCAAGTCCGGTCAGACCGCGAACAACCTTGATAACGTTAATTTTGTTGGGGCCGATCTCTTTGAGAACAACGTTAAATTCGCTCTTTTCTTCTGCTTCATCAGCGACTGCGGCTGTTGCCGGTCCTGCTGAAATCATAGCTGCTGCGGAAACACCAAAGGCTTCTTCCAGTTCTTTGACTAATTCGTTTAATTCCAGAACACTTAGTCCTTTTACTTCTTCAATAATAGCATTAATTTTTTCGCTAGCCATTTTATCTTACCTCCTAAAATGGGTGACTTTTATAATAGTTGTTTAATCAGCTGCCGGGTTATTCCTCTTCAGGCTTAACTTCAGCTTCTTCTGCTGCAGACTCAGCAACAGGCTCTTCTTCTGCTGCAACTTCTTCAGCTGCGGCCTCTTCTGCTGCAACTTCTACGGCTGCAGGTTCTTCTGCTGCTTGCGCCGTATCAGCGCCGGCAATGAGTTCGCCAACAATCTTTACTCCTGCTTCTTCAGCTTTGCCAGCGATCTGACCGGCAACCTGAGCCAGTGCAGTCAGCGGATAAAGCAGCATGAAAGCAAGTTGACCATAGAGCACATTTTGGGTCGGTACGTAAGAAAGAGCAATAATCTCTTCAAGAGACACGCTTTTTCCTTCTACGATTCCACCTTTGATGCTCATTTTTTTGAACTTTTCGCTGGACTCACGGACCAGACGCGGTGCCAGGACAACATCTTCGGTGCTATAGGCGATAGCTGTAGGTCCTGCGAATACTTCATCAATGTCCTTGATTCCAAGTTCATGCATGGCACGGATAGAAAGAGTATTCTTTACCACCTGGTAATGGATACCTTCTTCACGGAACTTAGCCCGCATTTCAGTGTCCTGCGCGACAGTCAAACCTTTGTAATCAGAGAAGACAATAGATTCAGCTGACTTTAATTCTTTGGCCAGCTTTGTTACCTCAGCCTTCTTTCTCTCCAAAATCTTTGGACTTGGCATGACATTCCTCCTTTTATATATTTGAAAAACCCCTCTGCGACAGGCAGAGGGGCATCTGTGTATTGGCCTTCCTCCACCTCGGCGGGACAGCGATTACTGTTTATGCCCTGACGGGCTCCGGCTTTCTTCGGCTTCGTGGTTATTCATTTTTTATAACAGGCAAGTATATTATCACCTGTTTGTTTACATCAGTTCTCTTCTTAAGCAATACTGTGGTTTGTACGTACTCCGGGCCCCATTGAGCTTGTCAGGGTGCAACGACGAATATACTGTCCTTTTGCTCCCGGTGGCTTGGAACGGATGACGGCGTCAATCAGCGCTGTAAAGTTATCTTGCAACTTCTCGGTACCAAATGATGCCTTGCCGATTGAAGTATGAATGATGTTCTGCTTTTCCAGACGATACTCTATCTTACCGGCTTTGGCTTCTTCAACTGCCTTGCCGACTTCCTGAGTTACTGTGCCGGATTTCGGGTTCGGCATTAAGCCACGCGGGCCAAGCACACGTCCCAGACGTCCTACCACACCCATCATGTCAGGGCTTGCAATGACGACATCAAAATCAAACCAGCCTTCGCCTTCGATTTTTTGAACAAATTCTTCTGCACCGACATAGTCTGCACCTGCTGCTTTAGCTTCATCAGCCAAAGGGCCTTTGGCAAAGACCAGGACACGGGATGAGCGTCCGGTACCATGTGGCAGCACAACTGCACCTCTCACCTGCTGGTCTGCGTGACGTGAGTCAACACCCATGCGCAGATGGACCTCGATAGTTTCATCAAATTTCGCTGTTGCAGTCTGAAGCACTAATTCCAGAGCCTCACCCAGCTCGTAAGTTTTCTTAGGGTCGACGAGCTTTGCCGCTTCGCGATAACGTTTTCCGTGTTTCATTCTCGTCCCTCCTAAGCGTCGTAATCGACTGTAATGCCCATACTGCGAGCTGTGCCTGCTACCATGCGTGCACCGGATTCAACATCCGAAGCATTGGTATCAACCATTTTCATCTCTGCAATACGTTTGCATTCAGACCATGCTACTGTTGCTACTTTTTCTCTGTTAGGCACACCCGATGCTTTGTCCAGATTTACTGCTTTCTTCAGAAGCACAGCGGCCGGAGGAGTTTTAGTAATGAAATCGTAAGTACGGTCTTTATAGACCGTGATGACAACCGGGATTATTAAACCCATGTCTTTCTGTGTACGATCATTAAATTCCTTAACAAACTGGGCTATATTCAAGCCGTGTTGTCCAAGGGCTGGTCCTACCGGCGGCGCCGGCGTTGCCTGACCCGCAGGGATCTGAAGTTTCACATATGCGGATACTGCTTTTTTAGCCATGTGGCCACCTCCCAAATTTTTAATTCGTTTTGCTTTGGCCTCAGCCTCAGCTATTTAAAAGCCTTACGGCTTTCAGACAATACTTATATTCTGATTACCTGTATCCAGTCAAGCTCTACCGGTGTTTCACGGCCGAACATAGAGACCATAACAGTAACTTTTTTCTTTTCTAAATTAATCTCTTCAACCTTGCCGTCAAATCCCTCAAGGGGGCCGTTGATAACTTTAACAGTGTCACCCACTTCATAGTCAACAACAGGTTCCCAGGAAGACTCCAGGCCGATCATCATCAGCTCTTCTTCGGTCAGAGGGACAGGATTGGTGCTGGACGGACCGACAAAACCGGTTACACCGCGCGTGTTGCGCACTATATACCATATTTCATCTGTCAGGATCATTTTGATCAGCACATAGCTGGGATAGATTTTTCGCTCGATTGTGCGACGCTTGCCATCCTTGACTTCAACCACATTCTCGGTAGGAACTAAAACCTCGTGAATCATCTCCTCGAGGCCGCGGTTTTCTATAATCAACTCCAGGGTATCTTTAACTTTGTTTTCGTGACCGGAATAAGTATGTACTACATACCATTTGGCCTCCGGAGCACGCTTTTCTTCTTCAGACATTTACTAGTCTCCAGCCGGGTCAGCATCTGTCGGTACGACAGTCACGCCGCTTCCATCACCGTCCGGATCTGTTGCAGCAGTTTCTGTTATTTCAGAAACCGGAGCGTAAAAGCCGGTAGAGGTCAGAATAAATTTTATAAATGTATCAAATGCCCAGATCAAAGCGGCAGCTGCGACAATAATAACTAAAACAGTAGCTGAGTTCTGCTTTAATTTCTTCTTATCAGGCCAGACAACTCGCTTTAATTCTGTGATTAAATTGGAAAAAAAGTTCTTTAAACGCGTAAAAAACGGCTTTTTTCCGCCTTTATCAGACTTTTTGGATCGCGATTTTGATGAATCCTTTTTTGCCACTTTTAAGACACCTCTCGTTCGCTCTAATGCAAAGTATTAAATAATATGCTTCCGGGAGACTTATTTTGTCTCGTTGTGAATAGTATGTTGTTTGCAAAAACGACAATACTTCTTTAATTCCATCTTATCAGGGGTATTGCGCTTATTTTTCTTCGTGTCGTAATTACGCTGCTTGCAGACACTGCAGGACAATGTAATCTTATCACGAACACCGGTTTTTGTTGCCATGTGGATACCTCCATCCGAGTTTAAGCATTTTTGCCGCACAAAAAAAAAGACTCGTGCGTTGACAAGCATAAGAATACTAGCATGGTCACTCTCCACTGTCAAGATAAATCCGGAAAATGTTCCCCATGATCTGCCTGTCCGCAGTTTTTTCTTATATATAAAGCTTCAGCCCTGCTGACAAAAGCTAATTCGATTCGGGATCAGACAAACTGCGTCTTTTTCTCAGCTCAGCATTTACTTCATCTAAGGGTATTTCCCTTGCCGCCAACAGAACTATCAGGTGGTAAATCAGGTCTGCGCTCTGATTGATCATATCACTATTGCTTTTATTTTTGGTCGCAATTATTAAATCCAGGGTCTGTTCACCCAGGCGAGTCAGTATTTTATCCACACCTTTGTTTAATAAATAATTAGTGTAAGACCCGGGCACGGGATTTGCTGCCCGCTCTATAACCACGGTGTAAAGCTCATCAGCTATGAGTTCTAAATTATCTTTCATGCAAATTTCCTCACCCTTCATTGATATTCTCTTGACATTATATAAATTTTAATTTATATTTATGCTAATCAGAAAATATTCATACGTTTCTGCTTCTTATCCCACACAAGCGATCGGATCCCCTCCCGGTCGCTTGTATTATTGTAGAGACTCTCACTTCCATCACTCCGCTAAAAAGAAAAAGGCGAGATCAGACCAGGATTCGCGGAACCCGGCAACGTATGCCTGTAAAAAGCTCATAATCAATTGTTTCAGCCTTTTCGGCCTGTTCCGCCGCTGACAGTCTCTTTCCATTGTACTCACCAAAGAAAAGCGCCCTGTCACCAACTTGCACCTGCGGCAAATCCGTTACATCCACCAGACAGCAATCCATGCAGACTCTGCCGACAATAGGAGCTTCAACTCCATTAATCAGCCAGCTGCCGCGATTAGATAAAATACGCATGATTCCATCTGCGTAACCTGCCTCGATCAGGGCCAGTCGCGTATCCCGTTCTGCGTGCCAGGTCTGTGAGTAGCTTACGGATGTCCCGCGCGTAACTTCCCGGAGCAGAAATACCCGGCTGAAGAAGGACATCACAGGGCGCAAATTCTGCCAGAGTTCAGGTGGCGGAGTCTGTCCGCCATAAAGGGCGATCCCGGGGCGAACCATGTCCAGAGCAAAATCCTGATTGGTCAGGGCACTACTGGCGGCAAGGTGACAGACCAGCTTTTTGCCGTTTTTCAGCTGAAAGGCCGACAGAAAACTATGATACAGGTCTAACTGTCTTTTGCTGAAGTCCGGGTCTGCTGCTCCTGAGGCCAGATGGCTGAAAACCCCTTCCAACTGCAGCTCCGGCCTCTCTTCTATCGCCCGGGCCACTGCCAGTGATTGCTCCAGCTCCTCTTTGCGGGTGGAAAGACCCAGGCGGGCCATTCCTGTATCCAGTTTCAAGTGAAGGCGCAGGGCGCCTTCGCTTTTAGCTGCCATCTGCGCATAAGGCCCGACATATAACTGATCCATAACTGTGACGATCAAATCATAATGCTTCAATTCCCCAACATAACGCGGATCAACAGAGGCTAAAATCAGAATATCACCCCTGATTCCAAGTTCTCTCAGCTCAATAGCTTCTTCCAGGGTTGCTACAGCAAAAAAGTTCACTCCTGCTTCGTTTTCAAGAATAGGTGCGACCAGTCCGGCCCTATGGCCATAGGCATCAGCCTTTACAACAGCTGCCATCCTTGTCTCCGGAGCTAAGTGTGACCTGATTACTGCTACATTATTGAGCAGAGCCGAGCGGGAAATTTCCGCCCAGACTCTTGTTTTGTCCTTACTAGTATCTCTTTTTTTATAAGTCACGGTCCTACCTCCGTGCCACAGTATTTTTAAATCAGACGTTTTTCAACATAAGGTGAAATAAAGGCTCTGGTCAGGGCGCCATAGTCACAGCTGAAGTCAAGGCTGTCTCCGACTTCAAGCTTATTTACATAGTGCGTGACATCACAGATCATATGGTCACTGGAGGCACCCAGAAAATCCACATGATGGTCCCGCGGCGTCAGCGTTTCACAACTTGTATCCTGCCTGCCGACACCCAGAATAGCACGCTTCATCATGCCCTTGTCCTCAAAAACGGGCAGTTCGCCAAAGGCATTGAGGCCTAGTTTTCCTGTCGGCACCGAAGCTTTGTTGCGGCATTCGATAACCTGAGCCCGCAGAGTAAAAACGTCAGTGTAAAGGTCGCCCACCCTATTGCCATAGGATGTCTCGCGGCCCAGGAGGTATGCTTCTCCTATACGCAGATGATTAATACCCCGAGGCAGGCTGCCGTTTTCCAGCATATAGAGTGCGCCTGAGTTGCCGCCGGAAACTATGGGCAGTTCGATATTAAAACGTGAACGCAAATATTCCGCTATCTCCACCAGCTGCTCCATCTGACTTTCTTCAGCGATAACACCGCCATAGCAGTTAAAGTTGGCACCGATCCCGGCCAGCCAGAGTCCGCGCAATGTAAGTACTCTCTCCGCCGCTGCTGCGACCTTATCCGGCATAAAACCCTCACGCAGATCTCCCATTTCCACCATAAGAATAGCACCGTGGGTCTTATCATGACTCAAGGCAGCATCTGACAATGCTTCCAGAGTGGCTATCTCGGAGTTCAGACTGAGATCTGCGTAGCGAACTACTTCATTTACTTCTGATAACATCGGAATGCGCACCAGCATCCTGGATTTGCCCAAATCGGTAATCTTCTGTAAGTTCTGCCAGCGCGAGTCACCGAAATTCTCAACACCGGCCAAGGCCATCTCTTCAACTATTTCACGATATGCACAGAAGCATTTAGTGATGAAGTGGATTTGAATACCGGCTTTTCCGGCATTTTCCACAAGCCATTTTACATTATGCCTGAGCTTTTCACGGTCTATAAGAATTTGTGGATAATGCATTGTCGCCTCCTATTCCGGGCTGACTTTCAAATCAGCAGAGTTTCGAAAAATCTTCAGAGCTCCTGCAGGATAACGGCTGGCCATTACGCCCAAAGAAGCCATTATGTAGTCACGGTCAATAATAACACGGGCATCCGCAGCGGGGTACAGCTTATCTGCCGACGCAGCAGCCAGAACGCGCCGCAAGATCTCATCCGGCCTTTGCAGATTAGTCAGCGCTCCTCCGGTCAGTATAATCGTGGAAACCTGAGTAAGATCCTTGCCCTTGACCATCTTCTCCCGGCCCTGTGGCGAATAAGATTCAAAAATACGGCCAGCATGACGTTCCAGTGCTGTTGACAGACAGGTCTCGGTCAGAGCTTCCAACAGTTCCCAGTCAGCTTCTGTCTGCGGCTCTTCCTTCAAAGTATCCAGGGCGGCAACCGCTGCCGGACTCAGCTGACGGCGTAATTTTTCCGGCATCTCCTGAAAGACCAGATGCCGATTAATGAAGACACCAAGATCGCCTTCCACTGTACGTTTGGCGAAGGGCTCCGGGGCTACCGATATCTGCTGCATGGCATCACTGCCCGGACTGACTGAATGTACATCAGTAGTTGCTCCGCCGACATCAATCACCAGCAGGTCGCCGACTTCTGCATAAAGCAATTCTGCCATGGCCATCACCGCTCCCGGAGTGGGCATGATTTTGCCGCTCACCTGATCATAAATATGCGCCATACCCGGTGCTTCGATAATATGTTCTTCGAAAATAGTCTGGATAATAGCGCGGGCCGGTTCAATATTAAGCCGGTCTATATCCGGATAAACATTTTCGCTGAGATGCAGTTCAACCTTCTGCTCACCAGCAATCTGCTGAATCTCATGTTGGTTTTCACAGTTTCCGGCATAGAGAAAGGGGGTATCCGTCACTTCTTCTGCAAGTTTTGTAAAGTTAAAAATTGCCGTATCACGTTCACCGAAGTCGACTCCGCCGGCTACCATGATGATGCGGGGACCAATTTCCCGGATTTGCTCCAGATCGGAAGGACGTAACTTTCCCGCTGTGACCAGACGCAGGACAGCGCCCGATCCAAGAGCCGCTTCCCTTGCAGCCCGCACTGTCATATCCCGCACCAGGCCATGGACAGTCATGGATAGACCGCCGGCTGCTGAGCTGGTAGCAAAATAGTTTCGCGCAGTAATATTTTCGGCCTTGAGTTTTCGGGCCAGCGCAGCTTTGGCTTCTTCCAGACCCAGTCTGACGTCTCCGGTCTGAACTGATGTTGCACTATTTGCCTGAGCAAGGAAAACGGGGTGCTCCCCGTTTTCCAGGCCATCAAAGGCGTTTAGTACTGTCGTAGTGCTGCCTATCTCGGCAACTAATAAATCAATCTCTACGTTCTTCATCATTTAATCGAGAATACCCTCCTCCTGCATCTGACGCCGGCGCTCAACCAGGAAACTGGCAACATCTATGCCTTTGCTGCCACGGCCGAAGCCAACATCCATGCCGGCCTCTACCGCCAGTTCGGAGTTGACTTGTGTGCCGCCTGCTACCAGTATCAACTTATCGCGCACTCCTTTTTCCACACAGACATCAGCCAGCTTTCTCATATTGTCGTAATGAATATTGTTATGAGAAATTATTGTAGAAGCCAGTATCGCATCAGCGTTTGTCTCAATCGCTGCGTCCACCAGTTTTTCTACGGGAACGGATGTGCCGAGATAGTGGTATTTGATACCGAATCCTTCTATGCCGCCGTGCTTGATGTCCAGAGTTTCTTTCAGACCGACTGAATGCTCGTCTTCGCCGATTGTGCCCGCAACTATTGTCATGCCTTGAGCATGGATAGCGTCACGGATTTCCTTCTCAGACAGATTCTCCTTAACTTCAGGCATTTCCAGTTCATTAAGGTCAATATCGAAATCGACCTTACCCTTCATCTCTATGTAGGTGCCCTCACACGGATGCATGACCTGTGAATGGATAACTTCACATTCGGAAAGGTTCATTCTCTTTCCGATCTCGAGTGCGGCAACTTCCGCATAGCGCTTCTCGCAGGGCAGCTGCAGAGTAACGACTATATAGCCGTCAGCCATGAATTCCACTTCAGGACGTACAATATTTGTATTGTCGTAATAAAGCTTCTTTTCTTCCAGGCGAACGTTGACATTGTCGCTCTCATCCAGCTCATCGATAAATTTCACTTTGGACGGATCTTCGAAAGTATCTCCGCCGATGACGTCGGTCGCATGCTTTACACCTTCAGGTAAATTGTTATTGCCGTAATGGACACTGACAGGAGCAAAGTAGTCGTCATCACGCAGATAGAGAGCATTGACTCCGATGCCGCCTTCAATTTCGCGGGCAATACCGTCTCCTTTTCGTTCAGGATACTCAGCGTTGTCAACAAAGAAGCCTTGCTCGACTGCTTCAAAGTAGCCGCCGACATGCAGGATTTCTTCCAGGAAAAGAACGGCGCGCTCTTTAAGCTCGCGCACACGGTCTCCCAAAGGTCCTTCACGGTCAATTTTAACCATCTGCCGCATGCCGTCCATACCGTTTAAAGCCTGACGTGCTGTATTGGTAGCATTAATATTGAAATAATGCCAGGGCACGTTACGGCCTTCATCGGGTGTTATGGTCGACTGGACATCAACGGAGGTCAGACGTGAGATCACCATATTCAGGGTATGAGTCACTGTTGCCTCTCTGGTTTCCGATTCCATGAACTTTGTATTCTGCTGGGCACGCATTTTAAAGTCTTTGAAAAGGTCACGCAAGGCTACTGCATAAGGCAGGTCAAGGCGCATGCAAGGTGCGGGCGGAGCGGTCGGAGGCACGGTTGAAAGTGCTATATTATCCGCTTTTATGCCGCAGCCCAGTGAGAAGGCGGTGTTAATGGCGTGCTGTACAATCAGCTCCGGCATTACCTTCCAGGCTTCCATAGCAGTGGCATTAGCGTTATGAGCACCGTCAATCTGCAGCATGCCGCCATCGGCGATAATCGCTTTGCTCTCGCAGGCATCAATAAAGCTGCGCAACATATTGATATTGCGATAGAGCACGTTATACTGCGGATCCTGGTGGACGCCGGAGACGCCTTCCTCGTGGAACATAACTGCAATATCCGGTCCCGCCACTCCGGAAACATAGGAGTGGAAATTGATGGGACGGCCGACTTCTTCTTCTATCAGGTCAAGGGCACGTCTGGTAGCCCGGCACTGTTTGCGGGTTACTGGAATGCCGCCGATGCCCTGAGTGGTACCCTCCAGCAAGGAATCGATGTGTGACTGGCCGGCTGTACGTATAACCATAATATGATCAGCACCGTTCCAGGCAGCCATGCGCATGCGGCGCACGTCATCTTCAAAACGTCCGGAAGCAATTTCGGTAGTAATAACACAGTCAGTCTGTGGATCAATGTAACCGAAACCACGGCTTCCGGGCAGCGGTACTGATTGCTTCAGGGGTTTAGATGCTTCGTAGTAGGAAAAATCCCCATGTTTGTGCTCGATATCTCTTTCTTCGCGCCAGTGCCAGGGGCGAACCGGAGATTTGTAATTCTCAAGTCCTTCCAGGATGTCCCGGACATCCATACGTTTATCAGCTTCTAATGGCTTTAAAGTCATGATGCCACCTCCCCAAAGAGACCCGGGACCTCATCCCAATACTCTCCCCTGGCCAGAGCTTCACCTGTTTCCAGCACACTCTTATCCAGTTTTTGCGATAAGCGCCAGACTACATGGCCGGCACCCTTGCCCAATAAGTTATGGGAAATGACGCCATCAACTATCGCGCCGGCTTCAATACTGTTAAAGCCCATGCGCAAAAGCACACTGCGCTCAACCGAAGGTGTTGTGTAGACTTTACCCGCTTCCAGCATGGGCTCGACAACCTTTCCGGCTAACTCCCAGAAATAATCATATAGCTCCTGGTCATCCATCTCTTTCAGATGTTCTCTGCGTTCGGAAAAATCCTGACTAAGCTGAACTCTTTCCTCTGGCTTATTCATTAAGCTTCCTCCCTTATCTCCTTAATTAAACGTGTGGTTTCATCGACTGTTGATTTAATCTCCGCCGCAATATACTCCATATCACTGTCGCTAATCTCACCATCTTCCGGAATCAGGTGACGCAAGGTAGATTTGTGCAAGCGTTCCATATCCAGGTAGCGGACCTTAATTCTTGAAGGGTGGTCAGGCATAATGATATTTTTACCGGGGATCTCTTCCTCACTGTTGCCAACAATTAATTGAATACCCTGTTCTTCAGCGAAGCTGAGCTGAGCCATCGGATGTTTACCCGCACCGGTGTATTCAGTTTCCTGCACAACGATGATTTCATCTTCAGCCATAGTCTGTGCCAGGGCGAAAGCAGCTGCCAGCGAGGTGTTGCCTGCCGGTCCTCGCTCCATGCCTTCCAAGGCTGCCAGCATTTCTGTTGTATAGAAAACTTCACCCTGTTTTACCAGCAGATAACGGTCAATATAGCGCATAGGACGCGCAGCATTACGTGGTACATCGCTGCGATCAGGATAAGTTGAGTAGGGAACACCAAAGCCGGTATGACCGGTTGTAAAAGATTTTTTGTTAAAATCCCGGTCTGATGCCATTGAAAGCCCGCTCAGATCGACACTGGCAGCGTAAACCTTGGTGTTTTCGAGTCCGGCCTTGAGTAAGCCTCGTGCAGTACCGGTCAGGTTGCCGCCGCCGGCATTGGTTGCCACTACCACAGTCGGTTCAGCTGCAAACTGTTCCCTGCACTGCTGAGCGATTTCATAGCCAAGAGTTTCAACACCGGCAATGGCATATGGTGTATACAGTGAGGCATTATAATATCCTGTTTCTTCCAATAGGCGCAGATGCTCATAAAAGAGTTCCGGACCGACGGTCAGCTGCATAACTTCAGCACCGTAGGCTTCACATGCACGCTGCTTTTCCAGAATCTCAGGCTGACCGATCATTTTGCTGTCGTAGCATTCCTGGATAATCAGAGCTTTAAGTCCCAGCCTGTTGGCCAAGGCGGCAACAGCTGCACCATAGTTGCCGGAAGTTGCTGCTATAACGCCTTTATATCCTTTACGTTTGGCATCCCAGACTGAGATAGCTGCCCGACGCGCTTTGAAACTGCCGGAAAGGTTGTTGGCTTCATCCTTTACCATAATGCGGGCACCTTTGCCGTCAGCTGCTAATTTGCGGACTAGAGCAGTCACATTTTTCAGCTCACGCAGGGGAGTATTGCCTACACCCATTTCCAGCTGGATCTGAAGCACCTGGTCCAGGGTCAGGCCAACATCTTCCATGAGACCTTCATAGTCGAAGGAGACGCCTCCGGATTCATAGGCACTATAGTCAAGCCCGACTGAGCTTTGCATTATTTCATTTTTTCTAGCCATTACAGCTTCATACGACATTGATTTCATGCTTCTTCCCCTCCAAAAACTAAGTCACGCACTTGACGGTGCACCCGCATTAGCTCGGGTACAAAACGTCCATAATTATGCTGGGCTGATGGATCGCGGGCAGTCAGAACAGCCTTATCCTTGCGGCCGCTCATGGTGGTTACATTAACCACATCTCCCGGGACTGCGCTCTCATCTTCCAGATATCCTTTGAAGAGTGCTATCAAGGGTACTTTAGCAGTATCTTCGGGTACCTGCGGGGCACGTTGTTCTTCGGTCAGCACGATACGCTGAACAACAACGTAGTCGCCCTTCTTACGCTCTGCATGTTGTCCGGGATCGAGGTCAACCTGTTCAGAATAATCTCCCATAATTGCGCGCGGGACCGGCAGGTCCAGCATAGTACGTAAACCTGCTTTCGCTCCCAGAACATGGGGAATCATATTTACTACCATAGAGATAGTGCCAATACCGCCCGGTGTTTCCGGAACAATGGAAAGATTCATATCATAGCCATCGGCATGGATTGTGACATAGTCACCGGTGTGAACACCTTCGTCTTCCGGGCAAATCTGCTGCGGATGATCCAAATGATAGAAAATCTCACCCTTGTCATCCCGGGCATAGGCCTGCTGACGAATACCGGCCAGAGTACCCTTGCCGGCAAATCCATAGGCGGAGGTGCGGTCAACATTGGTAATAATGGGGTCACGGGTTTGTTCAATATCTTTGAGTTTAACGCCCATGCCATGTGCCATCATTTCAATTGACTCAGGGAAACCAACGTGTCCGGCCAAAGTATCGGCGGCAATTCTTTCATTAAATTCTTCTACACTGATACCGACACCCTGTTCTTCCATAACAGCTTTGCCAAAAGGAGCCAGATCGTTAATACGTGCTCCCTTAATAGATTTGACGTCTTCGCAGGTGCCTGATGCGGCTAGAATCAGGTAGTCAAGAACAAAGCCCGGGTTGATGCCGGTACCGAGGATCGCAACACCACGTTTTTTTGCCTCTGCGTCGATCCTGTCCGCCAGCTCTTTATTCTGAGCCCAGGGCCAGGACATTTCTTCTGCTGTAGAAATGACAGGTACACTGCGTTCAAGACAAAAGATTATTTTATCAAACTGAGCTTTAACAAATGAATCGGTTGCCAGAATAACAATATCTGTTTTATCACGATCCACAATCTCTGCTTCGTCAGCTGTAATAATAACTTCCGGCCGGCCTGCACGGTCAACTCCAAGATAGTCATACATTTCCTGACCGACCAGCTTATCCCATTTGTCACAGACACCTGAAACCTGGATTCCCTGTTTGGAAGTAATCATCTTGCCGATACCGCTTCCCATCGCTCCAAAGCCCCAGATGGCTACTCTAATTGTCTTCATCTCTTACTCCTTCTAGCAAATTATTATTCCCTTTTAGAGAAACAGCGCAGTGAAGCTGCGCTGTTTATGCTTGAATATTACTTTGTCCCGGCCATGCTGATTGCTGTTCCTGTTTCACCCCGGATGCCGTCACTTGCGCGGGCAAGAGAGGTGATCAGGGCTGTTCTCTCTGGACCTGAACGCGCAAAGGTAATTGCAGCCTCTACCTTAGGCAGCATCGATCCGGGTGCGAAATGCCCCTCCTCACAATACTGCTCCATTTCTTCAACAGTAACCTGGCCCAGCCATTTTTCATCTTCTTTGCCAAAATTCAGAGCGACTTTTTCTACAGCGGTCAGAATAATCAGGAAATCTGCATCAACTAAATCAGCCAGGGTCTCCGAGGCGAAGTCCTTGTCAATAACTGCTGCTATACCTTCCAGCTTATTTCCATTTCGTATTACCGGGATGCCGCCGCCACCCACTGTGATGACGATTTGCCCTGCTTCGATAAGAGTCCTGACAGTTTCCTTCTCAATTACATCGATCGGTTTGGGAGAAGGTACAACACGACGATAGCCGCGACCGGCGTCCTCTCTCATCTCAAAACCTTTCTCCACAGCAATCTGCTCTGCTTCTTCCTTAGAATAAAAGCTGCCGATAGGCTTAGTGGGGTTCTTAAAGGCCGGATCATTAATGTCGACTTCTACCTGGGTAACTATAGTGGCAACTGCCTTATCACTACCACGCGAACGCAACTCCTCGCGGATAGCATTTTGCAGGTGATAGCCGATATAGCCCTGACTCATCGCTCCGCATTCGGGGAAAGGCATAGCCGGGGTATCACCACTGTCAAATGCAAGATTGATCATACCAACCTGCGGGCCATTGCCATGAGCTATGACCACTTCGTGACCTTCCATAACCAGGTCAACGATGGGAACTGCTGTTTGACGCACCAGTTCCTTTTGTTCTTCTGCTGAGTTGCCTAACGCGTTACCACCAAGCGCAACAACAATCCTTTTTTGTGTCATCTTTTTTATTCTCCTTAATAATGTTTTCTTACATTATATTCTAATGATTTTTTCTCTGCTTATCCAGAAAGCGGAAACTTCCAATAAATTGTTTAGCGTCCGATAGTAGCGACCATAACAGCCTTAATTGTATGAAGTCTGTTCTCCGCCTGGTCAAAGACACGTGAATGCGGTCCTTCGAAGACTTGGTCCGATACCTCCATGGAATCCAGACCAAACTCTTCATATATCTGGCTGCCGGTAGTAGTATTCAGGTCGTGGTAGGCCGGCAGGCAATGCAGGAAGATCACTTCTTTATTCTTGGTGCGGGCTATGAGGTCGGCGTCGACCTGATAATCCCTTAGCTGAGCTATCCGCTCAGCGAAGAACGCTTCCTCACCCATCGAAACCCAGACATCAGTGTAAAGAACATCCGCTCCTTCTACTATGTCGCGCTGATCGCTAAGGGTGATGCTGGCACCCGTCACCGCTGCAACTTCTTTCATTTCTTCGACCAATCTCTCATCAGGCCAAAGCTCTTTCGGGGCTAAGGCAACGAAATCAAGGCCAAGTTTCGCGCAGCCGATCATGAGAGAATTCCCCATATTGTTGCGTGCATCCCCGACGTAAACAAACTTAACCTGATTTAATGGTTTGGGAACAAATTCACGCACAGTCAGCATATCTGCCAAAATCTGAGTCGGGTGATACATATCGGTTAAGCCATTCCAGACAGGCACACCGGCATATCGGGCCAGAGTTTCAACTGTTTCCTGTTTGAAACCTCTGAACTCGATACCATCAAAAAAGCGGCCAAGAACACGGGCTGTATCAGCAATAGACTCCTTCTTACCCATTTGTGAGTCAGCTGAGCCCAAAAAAGTCACACCGCCACCCTCATCCATTGCACCTACTTCAAAAGCACAGCGCGTTCTGGTAGACGTTTTTTCAAACAAGAGAACTATGTTCTTCCCCTCCAGTGAGTTTCCTTTGATTCCCAGGCGCTTCTTCTGCTTAAGATCTGCTGCCAAGTCGAGCAGATAACGAATTTCATCGGGCGTAAAATCCTTTAATGTTAGAAAATGTCTGCCCTTCAATGAAATACCCATACCAACCTCCTGATTTTTAATTATTGTTTATCTACATGTTACTGCATATATAGCAATATAAATTATCCGACAAAGCTAGCTTAAATGCACACTGCCGGGATGAATTACTTGTGTGCTGCAGCTTTATTCCCGCAGAACCGGCCAACAGTTCTTGGGAAGTGAACTATTTTCCGCTTATATTTTTTTCAGGATTAGCTCTTCACGACTCCCAGATAAGCTTCCTGAATGCTGGGATCAGCCGCTATTACTGCTGCATCATCTTCTTTCACAATTACACCCTGCTCCAGAACATAGGCATAATCTGCAGCGGCCAATGCCTTGTAAGCATTCTGCTCTACCAAAAGTATTGTCTTGCCCAGGTCATGAATATCCTGAATAATCTCAAAAATGGTCTCAACCAAAAGCGGAGCCAAACCCAAAGAGGGTTCATCCAGCATTACCAGCTGGGGATCGCTCATGAGCCCGCGACCCATGGCCAGCATTTGTTGCTCACCACCTGACAGGGTTCCAGCAATCTGTGTTATCCGCTCTTCAAGACGCGGAAAAAGATCAAAAACCATTTGCAGATCTTCTTTGATTTTTGCTTTGTCCCGTCTGAGATATGCCCCCATCATCAGATTTTCCCGCACTGTGAGGTTGGCAAAGATCTCTCTGCCTTCGGGCACCTGAGACAAACCCTTCTTAACAATCCGGTCGGCCTGTTTGGGAAGGCCTTCTCCCTGATACTCTATACTGCCCTCTTTGTATGGGACTACTCCACTCAGGGCATTGAGCAAGGTGGATTTTCCGGCGCCGTTGGAACCGATAATAGTCACAATCTCTCCTTCTTTTACATTGATGTTCACTCCGCGCAGGGCATGAATACCGCCGTAATAAACATGGAGATCTCTAACTTTAAGCATCGACATGTAACAGTTCCTCCTCTCTCTTGCCCAGATAAGCTTCAATAACTTCAGGATGATTCTGGACTTCCTGTGCAGTTCCTTTGGCAATTTCTTTACCAAAGTTGATCACCACAATCTGATCGCAGATATTCATGACCAGATCCATATGATGCTCGATCAGGAGGACCGTAAGATTAAAGTCCTCACGAATACCGCGAATTGTTTTTACCAGTTCATTGGTTTCATCCGGATTCATCCCGGCGGCAGGTTCATCCAGAAGCAAGAGCTTAGGTCGAAGGGCAACTGCGCGCGCAATTTCCAGACGCCGCTGGTCTCCATAGGGCAGATTCATAGCAACTTCGTCGCGTCTCTCATAGAGACCCATACGTTCAAGCAACTCATTTACTTCCTGCCTGATCTGTTTTTCGCCTGATTTATAGTTTTTGTTGTGAATCAGGCTGTCCCAGATATTGTAGTCTGTATTCAGGTGACAGGCCGTGTGTACATTCTCATAAACCGTCATCTCTTTAAACAGACGAATGTTTTGGAAAGTTCGGGTAATGCCTGCTCTGGCAATCTCGTAGGAGGACTTGCCGACAAGGCTTTCCCCGTTAAAAATTATCTCCCCGGATGTCGGCGCATAAACCGCAGTAATCATATTAAATACAGTTGTTTTGCCAGCTCCGTTTGGCCCGATCAGACCGTAAATCTGATTCTCCCAGACATGGAAAGTAAGATCATCAACGGCTGTAAGACCGCCGAATTTTTTGGTCAGATTATTAATCTCTAATACTTTTATCATAGCTTACCTCCATTCCCGGGATCTTTTTTGGCTAACCGTTTGTTGAATAGCCGCCTGATCCAAACAACGAAAAAGAAATCTTTAAATTCCTTACCGCCGGCGATTCCTTTCGGACGGACAATAATCAAGATGACCACGGCAGCTCCATAGATGACCATTCTCCAGTCGGCGATAAAGCGCAGAACTTCAGGCAGAATAGTCAGCAGCAGGGCACCGATGACTGAACCTGTGATCGATCCGAGGCCACCGATAATCGCCATGATGGTGAACTCAGTCGATTTAATTAATGCAAAGTTGCTCGGCTTGATAAAGGTCATGTAGTGAGCATAGAGAGATCCCCCTACACCGGCATAGATTGCACTGATAAAAAGAGAAAGCAGCTTGGTCTTGAACACGTCGATACCGATGGTCGAAGAGGCCAGTTCTTCTTCTCTGATCGCTGTGAAATTTCTTCCGTAACGAGAATTCATCAAACGAACCAGAAAGAATATACCAATCAGACAAACAATCCAAACGGAAACGAAATTAGAATTCTTGGCAATGCCGGAAAAGCCGCGGGCACCACCTAAAGGTTCAATATTATCAAAGATCAGGCGGACAGACTCACCGAAGCCTAAAGTTGCAATCAGGAAATAGTCGCCTTTCAGCTTGAGGGTCAGGCGGCCAAGCAGCAAGCTTACAGCCCCCGCAACCAGTCCGGCTGCAATCAGGGCAATGACAAAAGGCACTTTGAGGGTTACTGTCAGGATAGCTGAAGTGTAAGCTCCAATACACATGAAACCGGCATGACCGAAAGAAAACAATCCGGTAAAGCCGGTCAAAAGTCCCAGCCCTAATACCACCATCAGGTTTATGCCTGCGAGAGTTAGTACTGTCAAATAGTATTCCATATTTAACCCCCTAAGCCTTGTCTTCCGTATTCTTGCCCATCAGTCCGGTAGGCTTTAACACCAGAACTGCGATCAAGATAGCGAATGTTGTCAAGTCCCGCAGCTGTGATCTCCAGGCAGCAACAAACGTTTCAATTATCCCTAATAAAATTGATCCGATAATTGCTCCGGGCAGACTGCCCAAGCCACCAAAGACAGCGGCAACAAAGGCCTTATTGGTTATGATGCCGGCTTGCGCATAAACAGTATATCTGATGCCGAAAAAAACGCCGGCTATACCGGCTAATGCACCACCGAGAGCGAAGACAATGGAAACTATCCTGCCAACATTGACTCCCATCAACTGACTGGCACGGGCATTATAAGTAGCAGCACGTACAGCAATGCCGGTTCGTGTTTTATTTAAGAAAAAAACCAATCCGGCTAAGGCTATGGCTGCGATTATCAGCATGAAAATATCCATCTTGCTAATGCTGAGATTTCCCAGCTTAATGGTTGACTCAGCAAAAATAATCGGATAGGTCTTAAATTGTGGTCCGATAGTAGCTATTACAAGGTTCTCCAGCAAAATGGACATACCCATAGCCGAAATAATGAAATAAAGAGTAGGCGCCTTTCTTTTTCTTAAAGGGCTATAGGCTATACGCTCTATCAGGACTGCTATCAGGGTTGCGCCCAGAGTTGCAAGAAGCAGGGCGACACCAAAAGAGACATCCAGCAAAATAATAGCAAAATATCCCATATAGGCTGACAGCATAATAACGCCTCCGTGGGCGAAGTTACTGAAGTTCATTATGCTATAGACAAGAGAGTAACCTACGGCCATCAAGGCGTAAATACTGCCAATTGAAACGCCATTGATCAGCTGTTGCAGAAATTGATCCATAATACGTCCCCCTATTAAAGGGGGAGGGGCAGAAGACCCCTCCCCTGAATCAAAATTTATTTCTGACTACTATTTAATTACTCATGTCTGCAGCATATTTCATGACGAATTTGTACTGGTCTCCGTCTATGGTAATAATAGCTGCTTCTTTTCCAATGGGGTTATGATCATCCGGCGATATATGGATGGTACCTGTAATTCCCTTAACCTGAATGCCTTCCAGGGCTTTGGCAACAGCTGCAGAGCTGATCTTGCTTTCCGCAGCTGCGACCTTTTCAATAGCTGCTTTAGCTGTAACAAATGCGTCATGGCCCATGAAGGTGTTAAGCTGAACCGGCTGTCCCGGATATGTCTCCAGGAACTGGTTGGTCAGGCCCTGAACTTCGGGGTCATCAAAGTCTACGTGGTTGACGATGAAGCTGCCCTGCAGGTAAGGTCCGCCCATCTCCATTAACTGGTCTGATGTCCAGCCGTCACCGCCGATAAAGGTGGTTTCAATGCCGATTTCGTCAGCTTGCTGGGCTGTCAGCGAAACTTCTTTGTAGAAGTAAGGCAGGAAGATGCAGTCGGGAGCTTTGTCTTTAATTTTGGTCAGCTGCGGACGGAAGTCCACGTCACCGGTCTTAAAGGCTTCTTCTGCAATAATTTCACCGCCGAGATCTTCAAAAGTCTTTTTGAAGTATTCAGCCATGCCCTGTGAGTATTCATCCGAGATATCGGATAGGATTGCTGCGGTTTTGAAGCCCTGCTCTTTGTAAGCAAAGGTTGCTGCAACACCACCCTGATAGGGGTCGATGAAACAAACACGGAAGTTATAGGGTTTCAATACGCCATTATCTACTGTTACTTTTTCGTTTGTGGCTACAGTTGCAATGTCAGCAACTTTGCCTTTTTCCAGTACAGAGGCAATCGGAATTGCCAAACCGGATGAGTTGGGGCCCAGGATGACCAGGACCTTGTCGTTGTTAACCAGACGGTTAACTGCGTTTACAGCTTCTTCCGGGGTTCCTCTGGTATCGTATGGAATGAATTCAAGTTGTTTACCGGCGATACCACCTTCTTTGTTAACTTCGTCTACAAGCATCTGAATTGTGTCTCGTTCACAGATCCCAAAAACAGATTGGTCTCCTGTCAGTGAACCGATCCAGCCGATTTTGATTGTTTTTCCTGCTATATTGCCTTGTTCTTTATCGCCTGATCCACAGGCGACAATCAGCGTCAGGCAAATACTCATCATCAGGATCAGCAATGCAAGCTTTTTCAGCTTCTTCATGATTTTTCCTCCTTTTTCTCCTCGGTGAAATTTTTCATGAAAGACCCAACTATTCGTTTTTTCTCGCTGAGACTAACTTGAATGTATAAAGAATACAAATTATCGCAAAATAAAGCAAGATCTTTAGGCCGAAATGTTAAAAGAATACTTAATAAAAAAAGCGGGTGGTAAATTACATCCGTTTTTTTAAGTAATAATATAACTAAACTAGATATTTTTAATAATCATCTCTCCACAGGGGCATGGACATGCAACGAGGGCCCCCCCGACCACGAGACAACTCTGAAGAGCTGATTTCATGCACTTTTATTCCTGCCTCGCGCAAGAGCCGGTTGGTAATGCGATTGCGTTCGTAGACAATAACCTCACCGGGAGCAACAGCCAGACTATTGGCACCATCGCCCCACTGTTCACGCCGGGCATCAATCATGCTGGCGCCTCCACAGTAGATCAGTTCAACTTCCGGCAATCCCAGGAGTTCTGTCAATGCTTTTTTTGCATCGCTGCCATAGGATTTAATCTGAGTATTGCCGGACAGATCCAGAGTAATATCATAAATTTCCAGAGTGGAAAGTATTTCCGGATGGATGGTGAAAACATCACGATCAACCATGGTAAAAACTGTATCCAGGTGCATGAAGGCACGTTTACGCGGGATCATTAAAACAAGGGCATGGCTGATGGTGTTGCCGGGATCACTGATTACATTACGGGCAAGAAGTTCCGCCCCGGTTGCTTCAGTGCGTTCGGACACACCGATAAGAATTACATTATCCGAAAGAACAAGAACATCACCGCCTTCAATATGGGCGTTTTCATTCCGCTTAAAATACCTGGGCGCGGAAGCGAAGACCGGGTGGTAGCTGTGCAGGTACTCCAGGATCATTGCTTCGCGTTTACGGGTCTTTGACCACATGCAGTTCACAGCTACTCCATTGGCGATGACCGTCATGGGATCCCGCATGAAAAAAGCATTGGGAATGGGATCAAACCAGAATAAATCTGCATAGTCATTATCTGCCAGATGAAAGGTGTTCATTGAGAACTCTTCGCGCCGCAGTCCGGAAAAGACAGTATCTGCCAGTTTATCCCTTTCCAACGACATCAGGTAGTCCAGCAAATAAGGACAGCGCTTGTTGTAAACTTCAGCCTCAAGCAAAAACTTCCTGAGAAAGTCTTCACGCCTTTCCGGATCCTCCAGGAGCTCTGCCAGAAGATCTTTGAGGTAGATTACTTCTGTGCCGCAGTCACGAAAAACCTGAGCGAATTTATCATGCTCTTGGGCAGCCAGACCTGCATCCGGAATATCATCAAAAAGCAGACTCTCCATATTCAATGGAGTGACGTTCTCCAGCTCTCTGCCGGGCCGATGCAGCAAAACACGTCGCAATGGGCCGATTTCAGAATATACGTGAACTCCGGAAGCACAAGACATATGTCCCCCTCAATAGAATAATACATACTTTAAAGTCACCAGTGCCCAGGGCAGCGGTAAGCTAATTCGTTTCCGCTTCATTGATCCCACTCAAGGAAGTCGGAGAAGATTTTATACATTATTGCATAATTTGGGGACCGGGGCAAGATTGCTGCTATTAGTTCTGCGATCTGCGCAGTTCACTCTGCGCTTGCTTTTTCTTAATCTCAGCCTCCAGAATCAGATCTTTAACCTTCATCAGACGCGTCTGACTCTCACGTTCATGTTCTTCCATCTTCATAGTGATCGACCGGATAGTATCCTCATGGTCAGGAATCATAACATATTCCAGTGAATTGACACGACGGCGGGTGCGTTCAATTTCCGCCGCCATTAAAAGTGCTTTGTGCTCCAGTTCAGCCAGCTCCATCATGACCGGGAAAACATTGTAGAGGGCATCCACCGCCTGGTCCAGCTCACCGCTTGCAGAGCTCATGGCATAAGGAAGATCTGTAAGTTTATCAGCCAGCTTATCCGCCGCCGGCATTTGGAAGGCCGGAGAACGCACTCCCATTGTGTTTTCCTCACTGATGATTAGTTCCAATGGTGGTGCATCGGTCATCAAAGCAGCTTCAACAACTTCCGAACCCATACTGGCTCTGGCCAGAACCATATCGGCATTAGCCTGATTCAAAAGTTTTTCCATTTTTATGCGTAAATCCGCAACCTCACGTACCAGCTCCAAAAATTGGCGCATCAACTCATCGCGCTTATCTTTCATCAGCTTATGGCCCCGGCGGGCTACCTGGAGCTGTTGCTTGAGCCGGAGCAATTCCATGCGGTTCGGATTTACACGTTTAACTGCCATAGTGGCTTCCCCTTTGCTTAAGCAAGACTAATTGCCGTCTTAGTCTTTTTCAATATAATACTGATCAATATATTCTTCGTGAACACGCTTAAGTTCATTCTTCGGCAGCATGGACAATAACTCCCAGCCCAGGTCAAGGGTTTCTTCGATACTCCGGTTAGTTTCAAAACCCTGTGATACATATTTTGCTTCGAAAGCTTCGGCGAAATCTGCATGAATCAGATCGACCTCGGACAAGGCCTCCTGACCCAGAATGACCTCAAGTTCATGTGCATCCTTGCCTCGTGAATAAGAAGCGAAGAGCTGGTTCATGACGTCTGCGTGATCTTCTCTGGTCTTGCCTTTGCCGATTCCCTTATCCTTCAAACGTGACAGTGAAGGCAGAACATTGATTGGCGGGTTAAGACCTTTTCTATGCAGATCGCGGGAGAGGATGATCTGTCCTTCAGTAATGTATCCAGTCAGGTCAGGAATAGGGTGGGTAATATCTTCGTCCGGCATGGTTAAAATCGGGACCAGGGTAATTGAGCCTCTTTTGCCCTTGATGCGTCCCGCGCGTTCATACATGCTGGCCAGGTCGGTATAAAGATAGCCGGGGTAACCGCGTCTGCCGGGCACCTCTTTACGGGCAGCTGAAATTTCACGGAGTGCTTCAGCATAATAAGTAATGTCCGTCATAAGAACCAGCACGTGCATATCCAGGTCAAAGGCCAGATATTCAGCTGCAGTCAGAGCCATACGGGGAGTCGATATCCGCTCAATCGCCGGGTCATCAGCCAGATTCATGAACATAACAGCCCTGTCAATAGCGCCGGTGCGGCGGAAATCGCGAATAAAGAAATCGGATTCTTCAAAAGTAATACCGATAGCCCCAAAAACTACAGCAAAGTTTTCTTCACTGTTGAGCACCTGGGCCTGACGGGCAATCTGGGCAGCCAGCTGAGCGTGCGGTAATCCTGATGCTGAGAAAATCGGCAGTTTCTGACCACGGACAAGTGTGTTCAGCCCGTCAATAGCCGAAACACCGGTCTGAATAAACTCGTTGGGATAGTCACGGGCAGACGGGTTGATCGGAGTGCCGTTGATGTCACGCATGTCAACCGGGATAATGTCCGGACCATTGTCAATGGGATCACCCATACCATTAAAAACTCGACCCAAAATGTCAGGAGAAACGGCTAATTCCTGTCCACGTCCCAGGAAGCGGACCTTGGCAGTTTCAATGTTGATACCGATAGAACTTTCAAAGAGCTGAACCAGAGCATCCCTGCCGTCAATTTCCAAAACCTTGCACAGTCTGATCTGACCGTCGGGTAGTTCTATTTCACCGATTTCATCATACTTAACATTTTCGACGCCGCGCACCATCATCAATGGACCCGCGATTTCTTCAATTGTGCGATATTCTCTTGCCATGCAGTCCTCCGCTAATCTATGCAATCAACTCAGCCATCTCACTGCTGAGCTGATCCATTAACTTATCGTAATTAGTTTTAACATCTTTCTCCGGCACATTTTTGAAGCGGGCAATAGCATCCCTTACAGGCAATCTGGTAATTTCAGAGTAATCAGCCTCCGCTTTCAGAGCCTCTCTCGCCTCATAATAGAAATTCATAATCAAAGAGAGCATGCTGAATTGCTTGTCTAAGGAAGTAAAGGTATCCACTTCGTCAAATGAGTTCTGGTGTAAGAAGTCTTCCCGCAGTGAGCGCGCAGCTTCAAGCTTGAGCTGGTCTGATTCGGACAGTGAATCCTGACCGACCAGGCGGACAATCTCCTCCAGTTCCGATTCATCCTGCAGCAGCGCTACAGCTTCAGTACGCAGCTTTTTGAAATCCGGTGAAAGGCTTTCATTCATCCACTGATCAACCTTATCCTGATACAGCGAATAGCTGGTTAACCAGTTAATCGCCGGGAAGTGTCTGCGATAAGCCAGATCTGAATCCAGACTCCAGAAAACCTGAACAATACGTAAAGTTGACTGAGCTACAGGGTCAGACAAGTCACCGCCCGGCGGCGATACTGCACCAATTGCTGTCAAAATTCCGGTACGGTCTTCAGAACCCAGGCAGCGAACCATGCCTGCTCTTTCGTAGAAGCTGGCCAGACGTGAACCCAGATAGGCGGGGTAACCTTCTTCACCCGGCATTTCCTCCAGACGGCCTGACATTTCACGCAGAGCCTCAGCCCAGCGGGAGGTGGAGTCAGCCATCAAAGATACGGACAGTCCCATATCGCGGAAATATTCGGCAATGGTGATTCCTGTGTAGATTGAAGCTTCACGAGCTGCAACCGGCATGTCTGATGTATTGGCGATCAGGATAGTGCGCTCCATCAAAGACTCTCCGGATTTAGGATCCAGCAAATCCGGGAACTCGTTGAGTACGTCGGTCATTTCGTTGCCGCGTTCACCGCAGCCGATGTAAACGACGACATCAGCTTCCGCCCATTTGGCCAGCTGATGCTGAATGACAGTCTTGCCACTGCCGAAAGGGCCCGGGACCATAGCCGTGCCGCCTTTGGCCACCGGGAAAAAAGTATCAATCGAACGCTGTCCTGTAATCAAAGGCTCGGACGGGGCCAGTTTTTCCTTATAAGGTCTGCCAATACGCACCGGCCAGCGCTGCATCATGGTGAGCTTGTGTTCCTCACCCTTATCATCCAGCAAAACAGCTACCGTATCCTCAACAGTGTAGTCACCTGACTCTATCGATTTCAGTTCACCGGCCATATTGGGGGGAACCATCACCCGGTGCTGCAGAAGTTTGCCCTCCTGAACGGTACCGATTACATCACCGCCGACAACCTTGTCGCCGGCTTTACATAGAGCTTCAAATTTCCAGACCAGGTCACGTCTGAGAGCAGGTGCAGAAGAACCACGCTTAATGTTGCTGCCTTCCAGGTCAACCAGAACATTCAGGGGACGTTGGATACCGTCAAAAATTCCGCCGATCAGGCCGGGACCCAGTTCAACTGACAAAGGAGTTCCCCTGGATTTTACTGCTTCACCAGGACCCAGACCGGCAGTTTCTTCGTATACCTGAATGGATGCCTCATCACCATGCATCTCAATAATTTCGCCGATCAGATTGAGTTCAGACACGTCGACAACATCGAACATGTCGGCCTCCCGCATACCTTTAGCAATGACCAGTGGTCCTGATACCTTGATGATTTCACCTTGAACTTCTTTATTCATGACGACTCCTTTAATTAGATGTGACTGAGCAGATCAATACCGGTAGCTCTGCGCACAGCTGTGCGCAAGGTATCGCGTCCTAAGCAGGCTTCCTCTTTGGCGGAAGGAATGATTACAATGGAAGGAAGCCAGGTGTTGCGCCATTCTTCCATAATTTCTTCGCCTAACTCACGCGCCAGAGGTTCAGTTATAAAAATGATAGAGTAGCATTCTTCCTGCCACTGCTCCAGTATTTTATTGGCACTGTTCTTATCTTCACATGCCATCACGGTCATGCCGAGAGCTCGAAAGCCAATAATACTGTCTAAATCACCGATTACTCCAACTTTATTTTTCATTAATTGCACTTCTCGCTTTATTCTCTTACCATAAATCGCGTCGCAGCGCGTTTCTCTGTTCAAGACTCAGCTGATTGCGAATCGCAGCATCCACGATGCGTAGATTTTTGATCTCGTATTCCCGGGCCAGCACATAGGACAAAACAAGCTCAGGCCCGGACAAAACATGGCGGCCTTTTTCAATGTGATCAATCAAAAGCTGATCGCGGTCACGGACAAAATTTGCAGCCTGACCACCATCGCTGTAATTCTCGACATAGGCAGCAAAATCCTCATAAGGGGTGGCGGTTAAAGCCATGCTTATTTTCCCATCCTCAGCCTGGTACAGATTCTGCCATAGGTCTTCAGAGATCAGGCCTGACGGCAGCAGACTTTCCTTATAAAGGGTTTCCGAAAGCGAACGGGATCTGACGCGTAAAAGTGTTTCCAGATTTATCAGGTCCCGCTGTAAAGCAAAATAGCGGATAAACCAGCCATTATTCAGCTGGTCTGCCATTTTCGCCGCCAAGCGGTGTGCTGTTTTGTCAAGAGCACGGTCGATCGCTGCTGCTTCATAAGAATTGCTGTAAGCTTTTTCTCCGGCAGCGATCAAAGGAATAATCCAGCCGGGTCCGTCACTTTTGTCTCTGGTCCCGGAGATGAGTTCGTTCAGCCTTACAGGATCAAGCAGGGATGGCTGCAAGAGCAAATGGGACATTTCGTCCAGGCTGCGGCGATTATCTGCCTTCAGCCATTCCTTAAGCATAAATTTAAGGTTATGCACATCAGCAAAAAGCAGCAGAGCAACACGGTAGCCGTCTTGAGGAGCCACCTCTTCTAAAAGTCTGAAAGTTTCGACTCTTTCCTGCCGCAGGGCAACAGAGAACTCTTCCTGCGGATAGTGATGCTCTTGCATTAAGAGACGCAGGTCCTGGTCATTATCAGCGGCATAAAGACGGTCCAGCCCGCCTTTCCCGAAAAGATTAACTTCCAGGCTGCGAATTCTGCCGGCAGCATAACTCCAGGAGCCGATTTTCTTATCCTTAACCGGCGGCAGAAGCAAGTTATCTGCTGCAAGCTCACTCATCGGACTCTCCTTCGCCCCGGGCCGCCTCAATCCGGTCTTGTGCCAACTGGGTTAAACGCGGCATGTAATTATGAATAATAAGATCGTAGGTCAGGTTATCCTCAACATTACCATGTGTTACAACAAAGCCGCCACGCATCTTGCCGGGAATGTCAGACACAGTAAATTTACCTTGCGGCAGCTCCTTCAGCAGAGCATCAGCCAGCTCCTGATCCCGCTCAGATAAGGTGATTACACCTTCATTTATATTATGAGATTCAATCCAGCTGAGATAACGCTCAATCCGCTCTTCAGCTGAAGCATTCAGCAGTTTTTCTACAGCAAGGTCAATCGAGCGGCGCACATCACTCTGGCTTGCGGCCAGGTCGCGTTTTCTCCGCTCTGAGGAGGCCAGGCTCTCGGCCCGTCTGAGCATAGCTTGGGCATCCTCTTCCGCCTTTTTTCTGGAGTCTTCAAGAACCCGCTCGCGCATGTTCCTGGCACTCTCCTGCTGTTCGCGCACGAAATCGTCTGTTTCTGCTTCCATGCGGCTGGCTTCAGCTTTGGCATCTTCGAGGATCTTATTTGTGATTCTCTCGATTCCTTCCACGTAAGTACTCCTTAATCGTTAAAGGGTCAATTAAACTTGAATGCTAAACACTGCCAGAATGGTTGCAAGCAGCGCCAAAATAGCATAGGTCTCAACCATGACTGCCAAAACAATGGCTTTACCGGATTCTTCCGGACGCTTGGCTACAAGTGCAATGCCTGCTTCCGAAACTTTTCCCTGATAAAGAGCGGACAGATAACCAACAACTACAATCGGCAAAGCGGCAATCAGATATCCCAGACCTGCCTGCCAGCTTATATCCAAGTTGCCAGCCAGCAGACCTGACTGACTCATGATCATAAACCAGCTTAAGAGACCATAAATTCCCTGTGTGCCCGGCAGTGCCTGCAAGATCAGGACTCTGCCGAATTTTGATGGATCTTCGGCCAGTACGCCTGCAGCGGCTTCACCTGCCCCGCCAACACCTTTTGCCGAACCTACACCAGGAAACAAAGCTGCAAGTGATGCCGCCAATATGGTCAGGGTAGGTCCTAGATTCTCTAAAAACATTAGTCTTCCTCCTAATTATCTTTATCTGATATTTCTTATTTAATTATAAACGGTTACTTGTAATAGCTTACCGTCATAATGATCACTTTTTCGCTTCCAGCTTATCTGTCTCGATCTCAACATATTTGGTCTTGCGACGCAGGGGAGCGAAATATTCACCGGCTCCTTCAAAAAACTTGCCGAAGAATTCAACATATTGCAGACGAGCAGCGTGGACAAAGGCCGAGAGTCCTGACAAAGCAAGATTCAGGAGATGACCGAGTCCTCCGGCAAGAATAAAAAGAAGCACTCCCCCTATGCCGCTGCCGCCTGTAGCCAAAATATTTACAACCTGGGCGATAACACTGGTTGCAAGAACCAGGGCCAGGATACGTGAATAAGATAAAATATCGCTCAAAAAACCGGTCAGATTATTGTAGACATTCAGCAGCGCTTTTCCGATACGGATAATGGGGTTCCAGCTGCCTCCGTGACCGGCAAACAGCAGGATCAGAACTCCACCGACGATGATCATCCATTTGGCGATTCCGCTTAGCAGTGCTATTGTCCCGGCTGAGCTGATTAAACCCAGCGGACCGGCGAGAATCATAAATGCGGCTGTAATTATCAGATACCAGGGGACATTGTTTACCAGTCCGCCGAAGAGGTCTCCTTTTAACTTGCTGTTGCGGATATCAACAGCCATACCGGCAAAGAGATGGATGGCACCAAAGAACATGCTGAAAGTTAATAGTTTTATGGGATCGCCCATGGGATCAAACCATAATACAGGGAAATTCACTCTGCCATTTGTAGCAGCGGTCAGCAAATCGCCGAAAAAGCCGCCAAAGACAAAACCCCAGATGATTGAAGAAACGGCTGACAAAGTGAGCATGCGTGCCATCTGCCCCATCATACCTGTCTTCACTTTTGCAATGAATATCAAGTAGAGGCAAGCCAGAAGCAGGAGCAGGCCATAGCCGACGTCTGACAGCATCATGCCGAAGATGATCATATAGAAAGGTGCCATCACCGGCATGGGGTCTGACTCTCCCGGACTGGGAGCGCCATACATCTCCAGCACTACACTGAAGGAATCTGTAAACTTATTATTTTTCAAAAGAATGGGATATTCCTCTTCCTTTTCCGCAGAGCGGTAGGAACAGGCCACTTCAAAATTTTCAGTTAAAAACTGTTTGATGCTTTCTGCCTTGTCGGCATCAACCCAGGCGTGAAAATAAAAGGTATATTGGGTGGACAAGAGTGAGCGATCCGCTGATTCCTTGTCTGAGCAGACCAAAAGTACATCGTGATAGAGCATCAGCTGCTCACGGTGCTCAGAGACATCTTTCATAAT